>JAESGV010000054.1_pt1 | contig 283762 bp, 275 predicted proteins | sample 9269781 | NCBI WGS metagenome assembly JAESGV01 (sample SAMN15741586, study PRJNA653496) | algae metagenome | isolation source: Tildeniella torsiva UHER 1998/13D and co-occurring heterotrophs from... | place: Slovakia: Slovak Paradise National Park, Hrabusice, Kosice Region | collected 2000-01-01
CCTGCCCAGCGACACATCCACCGGCATCACCACGCCCCTCCACCTCAACAACAGCGAATCAGCCCCGCAACCTCAACACAAGACCAGATGTGTGAATGCGGTAGCCCCGTCGGGGGGAGAGGGCTTTACGGCAGGCTGTTGGAGCGCGCGGTTCAGACCTCGTATGCCTGCGGTCATCGCGTTGTCGCTCAACCCATCCCCGGCACCCTGCGCAACAGCGCCGCATCCAGCGCCGCCCTACGTTCCCAAAGGCTGCGATACCAATCCAGGCGCGGCGCCACCTGACGCGCCAGCATCCGTTCCGCCGCCACCCAGGCGCGGGCGGCATTCGCCATCGCCAGGGCGCGGGAAGGCTCGGCCAGCAGGGCGCGCAATTCCCGGCCCAGGCTTTCGGGGTCTGGGACGATCAAGCCGGTTTCGCCATGGCGCAGGCTGCCGGCATAGACCACGGGGCTCGCCAGGCAGCACAGGCGATAACCGCCGGCCTCCACCGCCTTCAGGTCCGACTTCATGCGGTTGAAGCGGGTGTCGGCCAGCGGCAGGAAGGCCAGTTCGCAGCGGCCCATCACCATTCGGTAGCCGGCGTAATCCGCAGTGGGGGTGAAGCACTTGTGGGGCGTGGCCAGCGCGTCGAAAGTCACGCGGTCGTGCAGGACCTCCACGCCCAGGCGGTCGCCGGCCTCGGCCAGCACCTGGTTCAGCACCGGCAGGAAGGGGGCGATGTCGGCCTGGCGGTTCAGCGCGCCGAAGAACAGGATCAGGCGCGACGGGTCGTGGAAATTGGCGGGCTCCGGCAGTTCGGCCAAAGCGTTGGGAAACAACGCGATCTCGTCATTGAGGGGCGCCAGCAGGTCGCGCAGCGGCGCGGTGGAGGTCTGCACCGCATGCACGCCGCGAAAGGCCAGATGGTTGCTGGCGGCGATCGAGGGCCAATGCGCCGGATCGTCGTCGAATTCCTGCACCAGCACGGCGCCGCTGGCGCGCAGCCGGCGCAGGTAGTCCACACTGTCCGGCCGGTCGAGCAGGCGGCGTTGCAGGACAAGGATGCGCGGCACCTCCACCTTCGGCATCTCCGCCTGCGGCCCGGCGAGCGTCGCCACGCCGGGTCGCGTCGCCAGGGCGGCGAAGGGCTGCAACACGCGCACATCATTCACGCCGCCCACCGGCCGCAGCGTCCGCGCCACCACCAGCATCGGCGCGGGCGGCCTGCGGGTGGCGCGCCAGACATATTGCAGCGGCGCGGAACGGCGCAGCCAATCGGCCTCGGTAACGCCCAGCGCCTGCAAGGCGGGGGCGAGGCGCCGGGCGAATTCCGCCGCGCGGTCATGGTCGAAGATGCGCGGCGCCACTTCCAGCGGGATCAGCCCGGCCTGTTCCAGCGCCTGCTGCATCCCCTGCTTCGTGAACCAGCGCAGATGGGTGCGGTCGAACAGGCCCTGGTCTTCGTAGCACCAGCCGCCGGCCAGCAACCGCGCGGCGAAGGACCAGTGTTCCAGGTTCGGCACGCAGGCCAGCAGCACGCCATCTTCCGCCAGCAGCGCCGCGTCCCGCCGCAGCACCGCCCAGGGGTCGCGCAGATGTTCCAGCACGTCGCCGAGGATCAGCGCATCCAGGCTGCCGGGGGCAATGGGTGGCGCCTCCGCCTCGATGTCGATGCGGTGCACCGCGTCGTAATGCGGCGCCGCCAGGTCGGCGAGCGCCGGGTCGGACTCCACCGCCAGCAATTCCGTCGCCGGGTTGCGACGCCGGAAGGCCGCGCCGAGGCCGCCGGCGCCGCAGCCGACATCCAGGATGCGCCGCGCATCCAGCGGGATGCGCGCCAGCAGGGCCGGGTTGGCCCCGGCGCCGTAGTCCTGCCGGGTCACGGCGCCGGCACGGCCTCCGCCGCTTCCTCCAGCGCCGCCAGCACATGGTTCATGCCGCGGCGGAGCTGGGTGGTGGCGAAGCCGAGCGCCTGGGGCGGGTAGCGGTCGAGATCGGCCGCCACGGCCAGATGGGTCAAGGGCGGCGCCGGCAGGCCGAAGTCGCGGCGCCAGCGCGTGCCGCGGGTGTAGTCCAGCGGCACCAGCCGTCGCAGCACGGCCAGCCGCGTGGCGGTGGCCAGTTCGGGCGCCGGGCCGCCGGCCTCGAAGGCCGCCAGCCGCGCCGCCAGCGCATCCAGGGCCGCCGCCACAGGCGAGAGGTCGAAGCGATCCCCCGCCGCCTTGGCATATCGAGCAAGATGGCCCTGGAGATCGGCCACCAGCGCCCCCGGGTCGAGCGGCAGGGCCGGCAGCGTCGCCATCCGGAACAGCGCCAGGGCATAGAGGCGAATATCCGTCAGCAGCACATCGGGGTCCGCCACTTCCAACTGGTCGCGGTCGGTGTGCCAGGCGGTGTTGCCGCCATTGCCCATGACGAAATACCAGCCGCGCCGCTCCACCTCCGCCTTCGGAATGCGGGAGGAGGCGGAGAAGCAGCCCGAAATGCCGAGGTTGTTGAAGGAGAAGTCGGAGGACTGCGTCGGCCGCTTGCCGCCCGCCACCTTCCCCGTGGCGTCGCGCACGGCGTCGGTGACGAAGCCGCGGTTCTCCGCCATCCAGGGGATAGTCGGGTAGTCGGTGGCGTCGCGGCAGCCGGGGCTGTCGCAATTCATATGCGCCACGCAGTGCCTCGCCAGTTCCAGCGCATGCTGGTCGGCATACCAGGTGCTGCCGGCGAACTTGCCCGTCGAATGGCCGGGCCACCAGCAGATGCGCACGCCGCGCTTCAGCCTGGACCGGTGCTCATGCAGCGTGCGGGCCACTTCCAGCATGCAGGCATCGCCGGTCGCATTGTCGCCGACGCCGACATCCCAACTGTCGTAATGGCCGTGCAGCAAGGCGAAGCCGGGCTCCGTGCCCGGGATGCGCACCTCCGGCAGCACCTGGTCGAACCAGCCCTCCTCCACCACCGTGGTCAGGGTGGCGGAGGCGCCGCGCGCCGCGGCCTCGATCAGCCTGGCACCATCGGGGGCGGAGACGGAGCAGCCCGGGATCGGCGTGCGGCCCGGCAGGTCGTCGAGGTCCGGCGTGCCCCAGATGGCGCTGCCGCTGCCCCAATGCATGTCGGGGCCGGGGTTGATGGCGATGACGCCGGCCGCGCCAAGGGCGGCGAATTGCAGGATGCGCTCGGCCAGGATCATGCCGCGGAACACCGCGATCCTGCCCTTCACATCGGGCACGCCCGGGGCGGGGTCGTAGCCCTCGCCGAACAGCGGCGCGGAATTCGGCGTCCAGCCGACCGGCGGGCCGATCGGGTTCTCGACGAAGACAAGCGGCGCCGTCAGCCCTTCCGGCGCCGTCTGGGCGAGCTGGGCCGGGCGGGCGGCGAATCGCGTGCCGTCCAGCGTGACATGCGCCGTCTTCGGCACGGCGAGATACAGCCGCGGCCGATGCACCGTGACGGGCAGGCCGAGCGCGGTCAGCCGCGCGACGATCTCCTCCCCCGCCGCCAGCGCTTCATGGGGGTCCTGTCGGCGCATGGTGGAAAAGCGCTGCACCAGGGACCAGGCGTCCCCGATGCGCGCGGTGGCCATCAGCGCGGCCTCGTCCGGCGTGGTCATGGCCATCAATCCAGCGTCACGCCGGTGGCGCGCACCACGGCGCCCCAGCGCTCGATCTCCGCCATCACATAGGCCTGGGTCTCGGCCGGCGGGGTGCCGCCGGGATCGACGCCGATGGAGGCGTAGCGGCTGCGCACCGCCTCGCTCGCCAGGGCGCGCTGAAGCTGGGCGTAGAAGGCGGCGACCACATCATCCGGCACCGCCGCCGGCCCGGCCAGGCCGAACCAGTTGGTGGTGACGACCGTGGGGAAGCCCTGCTCGGCCAGGGTGGGAATCTCCGGAAAGGCGGCGCTGCGGGTGGCAGTGGACACCGCCAGAGCGCGCACCGCGCCGCTGCGGATATGCACCGCCGCCGAGGGCAGGCTGTCCCACATCCCCTCGATCCGCCCGCCGATCACATCCGCCGTCGCCGCCTGGGCGCCGCGATAGGGCACATGGGCGATGTCGATGCCGGCGGCGGCCTTCAGCAATTCCCCTGTCAGGTGATGCAGCGTGCCATTGCCGCCGGAGCCGAAGTTCAGCGCCCCCGGCCGCGCCTTCGCCGCGGCGATATAGGCGGCGAGATCCCGGAAGGGCTGGTCCTTGCCGACGATCAGCACCAGCGGCAGCGTGCCGATGATGGTGATGTTCCGGAAATCCCGCTGGGTATCATAGGGCAGGTCGCGCCGCAGCGAGGGGAAGATGGCCTGCGGCCCGACATTGGTCGTCATCCAGACATAGCCATCCGGCGGCGACTTCGCGACGAGGTCGGAGGCGACGACACCGCCGGCGCCGGAGCGATTCTCGACCGGGAAGGGCTGCCCCGTCTGTTCCTGCAGGGCCTGCGCCAGGGTGCGCGTCAGGATGTCGGAGGCACCGCCGGGCGGGGCGGAGGAAATCATCCGCACCGGCCGGCTGGGCCAGCTTCCTTGCGCGAAGGCGGGCATGGCGGGCGCCACGGCGAGGGCAGCAAGCAGGCTGCGGCGGTGCATGGGAGGATTCCTTGACCAGGGCAATGTTGCGGCGATGGGACACGCGAAGCCGTGCCGAGGCAAGGCGATGCCGCCCCGGCAGCACAGTGAGCGCCGAAACGGCAGGGGACTTGCGCCTCACCCCTGCCCGGCGCATGCCTCCACCGGGACGGAAACGGGACGAGACGGAACGACCATGATCGGGGTCGACTGGGGCACCACCAGCCTGCGCGCCTATCGCATCGGCGCATCGGGCCCGCCATCGGACCGGCTCGACCGGCCGGGCGGCATCCTCACCGTGCCGCAGGGCGGCTTCCCCGCCGCGCTGCGCGATGCCATCGGCCCCTGGCTGGCGGCCGGGGAGACCAGGGTGCTGCTCTGCGGCATGGTCGGCAGCCGCCAGGGCTGGGTGGAGGCGCCCTATCTGCGCTGCCCCGCAGGACCCGCCGAGATCGCCGCCGCCACCACGCCCATTCCCTTCGACGGCGCCGAGCTGCGCCTGGTCCCCGGCCTGACGACCGAGGATGAGGGCGGCGTCCCCGATGTGATGCGCGGCGAGGAGACCAAGCTGGTGGCCCTGGCCGAAAGCCTCGGCACCGCGCTGGCCTGCCTGCCCGGCACCCACAGCAAATGGGCGCGGCTGGAAGGCGGGCGCGTCACCGGCTTCACCACCCACATGACCGGCGAGGCTTTCGCCGCATTGTCGCAGCACACCATTCTGGCGCGGACCAGCGTGGATGGCCCGGATATGCCGGAGGCCTTCGCGCGTGGCGTGGATCGCGCGCGCCAGCCCGGCGGGCTGCTGCACCACCTGTTCGGCGCCCGCACCCTGCATCTGATGGACCGGCTGGAACAGGCGGAGACGCGCAGCTTTCTCTCCGGCCTGCTGATCGGCCATGAGATCGCGGCGGCGGCATCGGGGGTCACCGCGGTGCATCTCGCCGGCGCCGCGCATCTCTCGGCGCTCTATGCCGCGGCGCTGACGCGCAACGGCATCGCGGTGACGCAACATGATCCGGATCTGGTCGCATCCGGCCTTCGCCAGATTGGCAGGAGTCTCGGATGGGTTTGAAGGACTGGCTCGCGGCCTGCCCGCTGGTCGCCATCCTGCGCGGGCTGAAGCCCGAGGATGCGCTGGGGATCGGGGAGGTTCTGGTCGCCTCCGGCATCGCCGTGCTGGAAGTGCCGCTGAACTCGCCGGAGCCGCTGGAGAGCATCCGCATCCTGGCGCATCGCTTCGGCGAGGATGCGCTGATCGGCGCCGGCACGGTGACCGACCCGGCCGATTGCGCGCGCATCGCCGCCGTGGGCGGCCGGCTCATCGTGACGCCGCATGCGGACCCGGCCGTGGTGCGCGCGGCGAAGGCGGAGGGCATGATCTGCGTCCCCGGCTTCTTCACCCCGGGCGAGGCTTTTGCCCTGCTCAAGGCCGGCGCGGATGGGCTGAAGCTGTTCCCGGCCGAGGCCGGTTCGCCCGCCATGCTGAAGGCGCTGCTCGCGGTGCTGCCGAAGGGCACGCCGGTGCTGCCCGTGGGCGGCATCGATGCGACCAATATCCCCGTCTGGCGGGAGGCGGGGGCCGCCGGCTTCGGCATCGGCAGCGCGATTTTCCGCCCCGGTGACGACGCGGCGGCGGTGCGCGCCAAGGCGGAAAAGCTTCGCCTTGCCTGAATGGGAGCGGAGGGGCATCAATATCCCCAATCGTCCGGCGCGGATGTCGCGCAACCGGATGGCAAAGGGGGGTTGGTGTCCATGACTCTGCATCGCCGCGATTTCATCCTGCTTGGTGCCGCGGCGCTCGCCGCGCCGGCCTTGGTGCGCAGCGCCAAGGCGCAGGAGCTCACCCTGCGGCTGCATCACTTCCTGCCGCCCGTCGCCAATGTGCACCGCCATTTCCTGATGCCCTGGGCGCAGAAGATCCAGGCGGAGTCGGACGGCAAGCTGCGGGTGCAGATCTTCCCCTCGATGCAGCTGGGTGGCGCGCCGCCGCAATTGTTCGACCAGGCGCGGGACGGCGTGGTGGACATCGTCTGGACCCTGCCCGGCAATACCCCCGGCCGCTTCCCGAAGGTCGAGGTCTTCGAACTGCCCTTCGTCGCCGATCCGCGCGCCCGGCCGAATGCGCTGGCCTGCCAGGAATTCGCCCAGACCCATCTGCGCGAGGAATTCGCCGATGTGCATCCCATCGTCATCTGGGCGCATGATGGCGGCGTCATCCATTCCAACCGCTCCGTCACCAAGCTCGAGGATATGCGCGGTCTCAAGCTGCGCTTCCCGACCCGCCAGGCCGGGGAGGCGCTGCGGGCGCTGGGCGCCGCGCCGATCGGCATGCCGGTGCCGCAGGTGCCGGAGGCGGTTTCCCAGCGCGTGATCGACGGCGCGGTGGTGCCGTGGGAGGTGGTGCCCTCCATCCGGTTGCAGGAGCTGGTGACGCATCACACCGAGATCCTCGGCACGCCGACCTTCTATTCCGCCACCTTCATCCTGGCGATGAACAAGGCGCGCTACGCGGCGATGCCCGCCGAGCTGCGGACGGTTCTCGACGCCAATTCCGGCATGGTCGCCGCCGAGATGGCCGCCAAGCCCTGGGACGACCAGGGGCCCCTGGTCCGCGCCCAGGTGGAGCGCCGACGGCAGAACACCATCGTGCAGCTCTCGGCGGAAGAAAAGCAGCGCTGGATCGGCGCCACCCGCCCGGTGGTGGATAGCTGGATCGCCGGATCGCGCGAGCGCGGCTTCGACGGTGCGGCGTTGCTGGCCGAGGCCCGCGGCCTGATCGCCAAGCACGGCGCCTGAGGGACACCGGCCGGCACGCCGGACAGATTGGGAGCGCCGGCTGATGCAGGACCATATGGCCCCCGATTGGGGGCAGCCGCCCGGTGGCGCCATCGGCTTCATCGCGCGGGCGCTGGCCTTCGTGGGGGGCGTGTCGCTGCTGGTGGCGGCGCTGATCACCACCGTCAGCGTCGTGCTGCGCTGGTTCACCAGCCAGCCGATCCGGGGCGATTTCGAGATGGTCTCCATCGCCAGCGGCGTCGGCGTGTTTGGCTTCCTGGCCTATGGCACGCTGATGCGCGCCAATATCCTGGTGGACACCTTCTCCACCTGGCTGCCGCGCCGTGTGGCGGGGGTGGTGGATGGGTTCTGGATGCTGGTCTGGGCCGGCGTCGCATTCTGGCTCGCGGAACGCATGACGCTCGGCGCGCTTGAGACCTGGCGCAATGGCATGCGCACGATCGGCTTGCTGGCCCTGCCCTATTGGTGGGCGGTCGCCATCGGGGCGCTGGCCTTCGCCATGACCGGGGTGGCGGCGCTGGTCTGGGCGCTGCGCTTCCTGCGGGGCCGCTTCTGATGGCGCCGGAATTCGCGCTCGCTTTGGCCGGCTTCGGCGCGCTGCTGGCGCTGATCGCGCTGCGCGCGCCGGTGGGGCTTGCCATGCTGCTGGTCGGCATGGGCGGCTATGTCCATATCCTGGACTGGACGACGCTCGGCAACTACCTGAAGACCACGCCGTACCACCTGTTTGCCAACTACACGCTGTCGGTCATTCCGCTGTTCATCCTGATGGGCGCCCTGGCGGAGCGTGGCGGTCTGGCGCGGGATCTTTTTGCGGCGGCGAATGCGCTGATCGGCCGCAAGCCGGGCGGCATGGCGATGGGGGTGATCGGCGCCTGCGCCTGTTTCGGCGCGGTCTGCGGCAGTTCCGTCGCCACCACCGCCACCTTTGCCAGGGCCGCTTTGCCGGAGCTGCGGCGCTATGGCTACGATCCCGGCTTCTCCACCGGCACCGTCGCCGTGGGCGGCACCCTCGGCATCCTGATCCCGCCCAGCGTCATCCTGGTGATCTATGCGATCAGCACGGAGCAGAACATCGCCAAGCTGTTCATGGCGGCGCTGATCCCCGGGCTGCTGGCCATGGCGCTGTACATCCTGGCGATCGCCCTGCTGGTGCGATTCAACCCGAGGCTCGGACCGCCGGGCGAGGCGCCGAGCCCCGCCGAGCGCCGCCGCGCCTTCCTGAATGTCATCCCGGTGCTGCTGATCGCCGTGGTGGTGGTGGGCGGCATCTATGGCGGCGTCTTCACGCCCACCGAAAGCGCCGCCATCGGCTGCATCGGCACGCTGGCGGTTGGCCTGCTGCGCGGCACGCTGAGCCCGCGGCAAATTCGGGAGGGTCTGTTCGCCACCGCCGAGACCACGGCGATGATCTTTGCTATTTTGCTCGGCGCCGAGATTTTCAACGCCTTCCTCGCACTGACCCAGGCGCCGGACCTGCTGGGCCTGTGGATCTCGGAGCAGAACTACCCACCCTATGCGGTGCTCGGCATCCTGCTGGTCTCCTACATCATTCTCGGCGCCGTCATGGACGAGCTGGCGATGATGCTGCTGACCCTGCCGGTGTTCTTCCCCGTCGTCACCGCGCTGGATTTCGGCCTGACGACGGAGGAGACGGCGATCTGGTTCGGAATCCTGGTGCTGGTCGTGGTCGGCATCGGGCTGACCGCACCACCCATCGGCCTGAACGTCTTCGTCGTCTCAGGCCTGGCGAAGGACGTGCCCATGGCGCGCATCTATCGCGGGGTCATGCCTTTCCTCGCGATGGATGTGATCCGCCTTGGCCTGCTGGTGGCCTTCCCGGCGCTCAGCCTGTGGCTGGTGAACGCGCTGAGCTGAAGGCCGGCTCAGCTCCGTTCGGGATGCACCGCGGGGCCGACCGGGGCCGGGCCGGGATCCTTCGGCGTCTCGGCCGGCTTCTGCGGCGGCTCGTGCACGGCGGGTCCCACCGGCGCCGGGCCGGGATCGGTCTGGCCATGCGGGGCCTTCTTGGTGGCGGCGCCGCCTGGCGCGGAATTCTCGGGCATCCTGCGATCTCCTGTGCCTGCCGGTGACGGCAGGTTCGTTGCGTCACCGGGGTAACGCCGGGCCGTCGCCAAGGGTTGCCAGGCGCGCATCAGTTGACGCCGACACCCATCGGCGGCACGAAACGCGCAACGCTTCGAGGAACCCGACCATGGCCGATGCCTTCATCTGCGACGCCGCCCGCACCCCCATCGGCCGCTATGCCGGCGCGCTGAAGGATGTCCGCCCCGACGACCTCGGCGCCGTGCCGATCAAGGCGCTGATGGCGCGCAACCCGAACCTCGACTGGGCCGCGGTGGAGGATGTGATCTTCGGCTGTGCCAACCAGGCGGGCGAGGACAACCGCAACGTCGCCCGCATGTCCGCCCTGCTGGCCGGCCTGCCCGAATCGATCCCCGGCTCCACCGTGAACCGCCTCTGCGGCTCCGGCATGGATGCCGTCGGCATCGCCGCCCGCGCCATCAAGGCCGGGGAGTGCGAGCTGATGCTGGCCGGCGGGGTGGAGAGCATGACCCGCGCCCCCTTCGTCATGGGCAAGTCGGCCGAGGCTTTCGGCCGCACCGCCGAGATCTACGACACCACCATCGGCTGGCGTTTCGTCAACCCCAGGATGAAGGCCGGCTTCGGCATCGATTCCATGCCGGAGACGGCGGAGAACGTGGCGCAGGATTTCCAGGTTTCACGCGCCGACCAGGACGCCTTCGCGCTGCGTTCCCAACAGCGGGCCGGCAAGGCGCAGGCCTCCGGCCGCTTCGCCCAGGAAATCGTCCCGGTCACCATCGCCCGCCGCAAGGGCGACCCGATCATCGTCGACCAGGACGAGCACCTGCGCCCGGACACCACCCTGGAAGCCCTGGCCAAGCTGGGCACGCCCTTCCGCAAGGAAGGCGGCAGCGTCACCGCCGGCAATGCCTCCGGCGTCAATGACGGCGCCTGCGCCATCCTGGTCGCCAGCGCCGCCGCCGCCGCGAAGCACGGCCTGACCCCGCGCGCCCGCGTGGTGGCCGCGGCGACGGCCGGCGTCGCGCCGCGCATCATGGGCTTCGGCCCGGCACCGGCGGTGAAGCGCGTTCTGGCCAAGGCCGGGCTGACGCTGGCCGACATGGCGGTGATCGAGCTGAACGAGGCCTTCGCCGCCCAGGCGCTGGCGGTCACCCGCGACCTCGGCCTGCCGGACGATGCGGCGCATGTGAACCCGAATGGCGGCGCCATCGCATTGGGCCACCCGCTCGGCATGTCCGGCGCGCGGCTGGTGCAGACGGCGGTGCAGGAGTTGCACAATCGCGGCGAGCGCTATGCGCTGGTCACCATGTGCATCGGCGTCGGCCAGGGCATCGCGATGGTGCTCGAACGGGTCTGATGCCAATTATGGGTGGGCGACCCCTTCGCTCACCCGCCGGCTTCCAGAAACACACGGTCTGGTGATAGGACACGTTCTGGTCAGGTGGGGAGCCGGGATGTTTTTGCACCTGGGCGATATTGTCGTTCATGCAGCCGTCGATGGCCCCGCCGAGGCGCCACCCCTGCTGATGCTGCATTCCATCGGCACCACCCTGCATGACTTCGACCCGCAGGTCGCCGTCCTGTCCCGCACCCATCGGGTGATCCGCATGGACATGCGCGGGCACGGCCTGTCCGGCGTGACCGATGGCGACTACTCCATGCAGCGCCATGCCGCGGATGCGCTGGCGCTGCTCGATGCGCTGGGCATCGCCCAGGCGCATGTGCTCGGCATGTCGATCGGTGGCCGCATCGCCATGCAGATGGCGGTGATGGCGCCGGATCGCGTGCAGTCGCTGATCCTGATGGACACGGCGCTGGAATTCCCGCCGCCCCAGGCCTGGCAGGACCGCATCGAGGCGGTGATGCGGATCGGGACCCAGGCGCTGGTCGATGTGGTGATGCCGCGCTGGGTGGTGGATACCGCCCTGCCCTCCTCCCAGGGCCTGCGCCAGATGCTGCTGCGCACGGATCGCCGCGGCTATGCCGGCTCCGCCGCCGCGCTGCGCGATGCGCGGGCGGCGGAGGTCGCCGGGCGCATCACCTGCCCCACCACCGTCGTCGTCGGCGACCAGGACATCGCCACCCCGCCGGAGATGGCGCGGGAGGTGCAGGCCGCCATTGCCGGCAGCCGCTACCTGGAGATTGCCGGGGCCGGCCATCTTCCGACGCTGGAAAAGCCGGAAGCCGCGACCGCCGCCATTCTCGACCATTTCGCCGCCCTCGCCCCGAAGACCGGCCTGGAAGCCGGCATGGCCGTGCGCAGGGCGGTGCTGGGGGAGGCGCATGTGGCGCGCGCCGCCGCCAATGTCTCGCCGCTGGATGCCGCCTTCCAGGAATGGATCACGGCCAATGTCTGGGGCGGCGTCTGGACCCGCCCGGGGCTGACGCGCCACAGCCGCAGCCTGCTCTGCATCGGCATCATGGCGGCGCTGGCGCGGCATGAGGAGCTGGAGCTGCACCTGCGCGCCATCCCCCGCACCGGGGTGACGCCCGAGGAAGTCGGCGAGGTGCTGCTTCAGGTCGGCGCCTATGCCGGCGTACCGACGGCCAATGCGGCGCTGAAGATCGCCAAGGCCGTGTTGCAGGAGGAACAAGTCCGATGAGCGATCCCATCGCCTATCGCCGCCCGGCGCCGGGCACCCAGCCGCCGCTGGATTCACCGGCCTATGGCAGCACCCATAAGCGCCACCCGAAGCAGCCCTTGGTCCGCGTGCCGAACACGCTGACCGAGACGAGCGCGCCGTATTTCGACCCGGCCCTCTACCCGGTGCAGGCCGACATGTCCCAGCTCGGCGGCCGCGCCGCGATGGGGGAGCGGATCATCGTCGCCGGGCGCGTGACCGACGAGGATGGCCGCCCGCTGCGTGGCGCGATGGTGGAGGTCTGGCAGGCCAATGCCTCCGGCCGCTACCACCATCCGCGCGACCAGCACGACGCCCCGCTGGACCCGAATTTCGAGGGGCGGGCGCGGTTGTTCACCGATGCCGAGGGTCGCTACAGCTTCGTCAGCATCAAGCCGGGCGCCTATCCCTGGCGCAACCACGCCAATGCCTGGCGGCCGATCCATATCCATTTCGGCCTGCATGGCACCGGCTTCGGCCAGCGCATGATCACCCAGATGTATTTCCCGGGCGACCCGCTGCTGCCGCTCGACCCGGTCTTCAACAGCACGGCGGATGCGGCGGCGCGCAACCGGCTGGTCTCGACCTTCGACCTCGACATCACCCGGCCCGAATGGGCGCTGGGCTACCGTTTCGACATCGTGCTGCGCGGCCCCGCCGCCACGCCCTTCGAGAACACGCCATGAGCACCCCCGCCACGGCGAGCCAGACCGCCGGCCCCTACTGGCACATGATCGATTTCCCCGAATGGGCCGACCTTCTGCGCCCGGATGGGCCCAATGCGGGTGCCGCCGGGCAGCGCATCACCCTGGTCGGCCGCATCACCGATGGTGATGGTGCGCCGGCGCCGGATGCGCTGGTGGAGATCTGGCAGGCCGGGCCGGACGGCACCTATGGCGCCGGCTTCCACGGCTTCGGCCGCTGCGCCACCAGCGACGACGGCGAATTCCGCTTCACCACGCTGAAGCCCGGCGCCGTGCCCGGCCTCGGCAATGCGACCCAGGCGCCGCATATCCTGGTGACGATCTTCGCCCGCGGCCTGATGCAGCACGTCGTCACCCGCGCCTATTTCGCCGGGGAGAGGCTGAACGACCAGGACCCGGTGCTGAACCTGGTGGACCCGGCGCGGCGCGGCACGCTGATCGCCCAGCCGGCCGGCGACGGCGCCTGGCGGCTCGACATCCGCCTGCAGGGCGAAGGCGAGACGGTCTTCCTGGATATCTGACGGGCGCGGCAGGCGCCGCGGCCGCCTGCTACGGACCGCCCGCTACTGGACCCGATGCGTCGCAGGCGGCGGGTGCAGCAGCGCCCCGATCGTCTCCGCCGCGCGGGCGACACTGAAAGGCTTGGCCAGGAAGGGCGCGTCGGGCAGGCCGCGCCCCGGCTCCGCCGCGCGGAAGCGGCCGGAGGTATAGACCACCGGTAGGCGTGGCCGAAGCTGCCGCGCCGCATGCGACAGGTCGAATCCATCCGCGCCCGGCAGATTGATATCGGTCAGCAGCACATCGATGTCGTCGCGTCGCGCCAGCAGGGCCAGCGCGGCTTCCGCATCCTCCGCCTCGATCACGGTGAAACCGGCATCGACCAGACCCTCCACCAGGGTCATCCGTACCAGAGGGTCATCCTCCACGAGCAGCAACGTCAGGGCGCCCGCCTCCATGCCAAAAGTCCTCCCGGAGAGTGAGGCTAAGCACGGCACGGCGAAAAAGGATGGTGGCAGGACTGTGACGTGTGCGTGATGAGGCCGGATTGGCCCATGCTGTGATCCTGTTGCATGCCGCCCCCCGGGCGCCTTCGCGTCCGGCCGGGGCGCCCATCGGCGGACCTGCGATTCCGCAATGCACAAGGCCCTTGCCTCGCGGGGCCGGCACGCCATACAGGGCAGCATGCCTCCCAAAGATATCGCCATCATCGGGGCGGGCCTTGCCGGTCTCGCCTGTGCCAAGACCCTCGCGGCCTATGACGTGCGCCTGCGCCTGTTCGACAAGGGCCGCGGCCCCGGCGGACGCATGGCGACGCGGCGGGTGGAGGCGGGCGGCCATGTGCTGAATTTCGACCATGGCGCGCAATACCTGACCGCCCATGGCCCGGCCTTCGCCGCGGTGCTGGATGCGGCACGGGCGCAGGAATGGCCGAGCGCCGGGCGGCATGTCGGCGTGCCGCGCATGTCCTCCGTCCCGCGGGCGCTGGCGGAAGGCATGGACATCGACCTGATGCGCCATGTCACCGCCATCAGCGGCGCGCCCGGCGCCTGGCAGGTGCATCATCTGGATGCCCGGCTGGTGCGCCCGGGCCAGCCCTTCCCCAGCCAGGCGCCGGAGATGGATGGCCCCTTCGAGGCCGTGGTCCTCGCCTTGCCGGCGCCGCAGGCCCAGGCGCTGCTGGCCGGCCCCGCGCCGCATCTGGCCGGGGTGCTGGAGGCGGTGCGCTTCGAGCCATGCTGGAGCCTGATGCTGGCCTTCCCGGACCGCCTGGACCTGCCCGACACGATCCGCGATGCCGGCCCGATCGGCTGGGCGGCGCGCGACAGTTCCAAGCCTGGCCGCGATGCCAGCCTGGAGCTCTGGGTGGTGCAGGCCGGCCCCGCCTGGTCCCGCGACCATCTGGAACTGACGCCGGAAGCCGCGGCGGCGGCGTTGCTGGCGGAATTCGCCCAGGCCACCGGCCAGGCGCTGCCCACCCCCTATTTCAGCGCCGCGCATCGCTGGCGCCATGCGCTGGTGGAAACGCCGCTCGGCGCACCCTGCCTCTGGGATGCGCAGCTCGGCCTGGGCGCGGCCGGCGACTGGTGCATCGGCGCCCGGGCCGAGGCGGCGGTGGACAGCGCCGCAGCGCTGGTCGCCGCCATCCGGAGCACATGAGCGAAGCGCCCGAACTGGCAGAGCTGCTGGCGGAGGCCTTCCGGCTGTTGTCCCGGGGCGTCGCCGATCGCCGGCACCCTTTCCACAGCCCGACCCTGGCCACGACCGGCCTTGATGGCATGCCGCAGGCGCGGACGGTGGTGCTGCGCGGCTTCGACCCGGCGCGACGCCAACTGCGCCTCTACACGGACAGCCGTGCCGCCAAGGCGGCCGAGCTGGCGGCCCGGCCTTGGGCGGCGCTGCATGGCTACGACCCTGGGACGCAGTCGCAGCTTCGCCTCCGCGGCCGGGCCAGCCTGCACCACGACGACGCGGCGGCCGATGCCGCCTGGGCGGCCAGCCCCACCGGCAGCCGCGCGCTCTACGCCATCAGCCCCGCCCCCGGCACGCCCTGCGGCGCGCCGCCGCCGGCACCGCAGGACAGCGAGGGCGGGCGGCCGCATTTCTGCGTCGTGCTGCTGGAGCTGGTGCGGCTGGAATGGCTGCATCTGGCCCCCGGCGGCCATCGCCGCGCCCGCTTCGACTGGCCCGAGGATGGCGCCGCCACCGCCACCTGGTTGGTGCCTTGAAGCGTGGCGCGTTCACCTTCGTTCACCCGCCACGCTATGGCTGGATCGCGTGATTCAGACCTCCGGTGCCTTCGCACCTACGGCCATCACGCTACAAGCTATTGTTGGATCGCGTGATTCAGACCTCCGGTGCCTTCGCACCTACGGCCATCACGCTCTGAGGACCTACATGACCTCCCCCGACGCGATCACCGCCGAAATCCTCCGCCAGACCGCCGCGCGCGGGACTGACAAAAGCATCTGCCCGAGCGAGGTGGCCAAGGCCCTGGAACCGCAGGAGGACGCCTGGCGGCGGCTGATGGGGCCGGTCCGCGCCGCCGCCATCTGCCTGGCCCGCGCCGGGCAGGTGGAGGTGCTGCGCAAGGGCAAGCCGGTGTCGCCGGAGACCGAGATCCGTGGCGTCATCCGCCTGCGTGCGGCCCCGCCGAAAGGGGACGCCCCATGAGCACCCGCCTGTCCATGGCCAGCCTGTCCCTGCTGCGCGGCCCCGGCACCGCCGGCCTGACGCCGGCCGAGCCGGTGGATTTCGCCCGGCTGGTGCTGCCCGCCTCGCCCAATGCGGCGCTGCTCGCCCCGCCGGGGGTCACCAGCCAGCCGCATATCAGCCTGCCGCTGCTGGCGGTCTCGCCCGAGGCCGCCTGGGCTGCGCTGCGCATGCTGGGGGAAGGCCTGCCGCGCTGCTGGAAGATGGCGGAATGGCCGGAGCGGCGGCAGGTGCAATGGGTGCAGCGCAGCCGGCTCGCCGGCTTTCCGGACCTGGTGAATGGGCAGGTGGTGCCGCTGGTCGGCGGCTCCGGTGTTTTCCTGTATTCGCGCAGCCTGCTCGGCTATTCCGATTTCGGCGTGAATCGCCGCCGACTCCTCGCCTGGCGCGCCAGGCTGGAAGAAGCGCTGCGCGCCGTGTGAACGCCCTCCCACACCGGACCCCGCCCCCATGCGCCGCCTCGGCTCCTTCCTGCACGACGCCTGGGCGCTGACGCGCCCCTACTGGACCAGCGAGGAGAAGGGGCGCGCACGGCTGCTGCTGGCGGCGGTGGTCGTGCTGAACCTGTCGCTGGTCGGCATGACGGTGGTGCTGACCTATTGGCAGCGGGCCTTCTACAACACGCTGGAGGCCAAGGATTCCGCCACCTTCTGGTCGTTGATCTTCCTGGGTGGGGAGGCGGACGGCACCTGGTTTCCGGGCTTCGTCGTGGTCGCGGTGGCCTATATCCTGATCGCAGTCTACCAGCTTTACCTGCGCCAGGCCCTCCAGATCCGCTGGCGCCGCTGGCTGACACGGGACTACCTGGACGACTGGCTGGCCGACCGCGCCTATTACCGCATCGCCCTGACCGACCCCGGCACCGACAACCCGGACCAGCGCGTGGCCGACGACCTGCGGCTGTTCGTGGACGACACGCTGACCCTGGGCCTCGGGCTGATGAACAGCGTGGTGACGCTGATCTCCTTCATCTTCGTGCTCTGGTCGCTGTCGGGTCCGCTGGAGGTCTTCGGCGTCTCCATCCCCGGCTACATGGTCTGGGTGGCGCTGATCTATTCGGCGCTCGGCACCTGGCTGGCGCATCTCATCGGCCGGCGGCTGATCGGGCTGAACTTTCTCCAGCAACGGGTGGAGGCGGATTTCCGCTACGCGCTGGTGCGTTTCCGCGACAATGTGGAGGGTGTGGCCCTGCATGGCGGGGAGGCGGATGAGAAGCGCGGGCTGCTGACCCGCTTCCAGGCCCTGGCCGAGAACTGGTGGGCGATCATGACCGCCACCAAGCGGCTGACCTTCTTCACCGCCGGCTATGCCCAGGTGGCCAGCATCTTCCCCATCGTGGTGGCGGCGCCGGCCTATTTCGCCGGGCGCATCCCGCTCGGCGGGCTGATCCAGACCAGCAGCGCCTTCGGCCAGGTGCAGGGTGCGCTGTCCTGGTTCGTGGAATCCTACGCGCAGCTCACCGAATGGCGCGCGACGGTGGAACGCCTGACCGGCTTCCGCCGCGCCATCGCCACCGCGCGCGCCACCGCCAGCGGCCCGCGGCCGGTCGCCGGGGCGGATCAGGCGGTGACGATGGAGGGGGTGACGCTGTCCCTGCCCGATGGCCGGGTGCTGATCCGGGATGCCGCGCTGCGGCTGGAGAAGGGCGAGGCGGTGCTGATCTCCGGTGCTTCCGGCAGCGGCAAGTCCACCCTGTTCCGCGCGCTGGCCGGCATCTGGCCCTATGGCCAGGGCGCGGTGCACATGCCGGAAGGCACGCGCGCGCTGTTCCTGCCGCAGCGCCCCTATCTGCCGCTGGGCACACTGCGCCGCGCCATCTGCTACCCGATGGATGCCGCATCGGTGCCGGATGACGCGGTGCGGGAAGCGCTGGAGGCGGTGGGCCTCGGCCATCTGCGGGACCGGTTGGATGTGGAGGATGCCTGGGACCGGCGCCTGTCGGGCGGCGAGCAGCAGCGCCTCGCCTTCGCCCGGGCGCTGATCGCGAAGCCCGATTTCCTGTTCCTGGACGAGGCCACGGCCAGCCTCGATCCGGCGGCGGAGGCGGCGCTGTACCGGCTGGTGGCGGAACGGCTGCCGGGGGTGGGCATGCTGTCCATCGCCCATCGCCCGGCCGTCGCCGCCTTCCACGGCCGCAGCCTGCGGGTGGCGGAGGGGCGGCTGGCGCCGGGCGAGGCGTGACGACCCTCCATGCGGCCGGCTGCAGGCCGGCCGAGGCCGCGAATGCGGCCCGCCGGAAGTCCGGCGAGCCAAGCCGCTGGAGGCGGCGCCCGGCGCATGAGGGCATCAAAAAAGGTAAACCAGCGGTCGATGAAATCGAGCGTTGGTATTACCCCTGGAAGCCGCGCATCGCGTCCACAAGCTGATCCAGCGCGGTGCCCCAGCCCTGGTGGAAGCCCATGGCGGCGTGGCGGTCCCGGTCCTCCGGCGTGCGGTGCATCGCCAAAGCGGTATAGCGGGTGCCGCCCTCCACCGGCTCCAGCGTGATGGTCGCGGTGAAGAAGGGCTCCGGCGCCGGGCGGAAGCCGGGCAGCAGGGCGTCGGTGAAGGTCAGGCGGCGCTCCTCCACCACCTCCAGCCAGCAGCCGGGGCTGTCCATCCGCTCGCCATCGGGGCCTTCCATGACGGTGCGGAAGATGCCGCCGGGGCGCAGGTCGATCTCCGCCGCCGTGGTGCGCCAGGGGGCCGGGGTGAACCACTTCACCAGATGCTCCGGCCGGGTCCAGGCCAGCCAGACCAGGCGCGGCGGCACCGGCACGATGCGGGTCAGCACCAGGTCGAGCGGGGATTCGTCAGCCATTCTCTTGCTCCTTCAGGGTCAGGACATAGGCGTCCAACTGGTCCAGCCGCGCCTCCCACACCGCGCGCTGGCGGCTGAGCCAGGCCTCGGCCTCCCGCACCGCCTGGGGGCGCAGGTGGCAGATGCGCTGGCGGCCCTGTTTTTCCGTGGCGATCAGCCCGCCGCGTTCCAGCACCCGCAGATGCTGCAACAGGGTCGGCATGGCCATGCGGATCGGCGTTTCGATCTGGCCGACGGCGGCCGGCCCCTGGGCCAGCCGGGCCAGGATGGCGCGGCGGGTGGGGTCGGCCAGAGCGTGGAAGGCGTGGTCCAGTTGGTTAGTCATATGACTCACCATAGCGGTCTGCCGCGCCTGCGCAAGATCACTTAATCGTTTGGTTGTGTTTTCCACAGCCTTGCGATCCGGCCTTCATCATGCAATGTTATATTATAACATTCTTAGGCCGCCCATGCTGATCGAAGGCTTCTGCCCCGCCGCCGGCCCCGGCAACCTCGCCAGCCCCCTGCCCGCCGTGCTGGCCGGCATCGTCCGGCCCGGCACCCATATCGCCATCTGGCCCCGCACCCTGCCCGGCCCGCTGATGCGCGACCTGGGCAGGCTCGCCGCCCGCGCGCCCTTCACCGCGACGGCCGAGGACACGCCGGAGACGGCGCTGGATGCGCTGGTGGCCGCGCTGCCCGGGCCGGCGCCGCTCGACCTGTTCCTCGACATGCTGCACCTGGCGACGGTCTTCACCCAGATCGCCGGCGCGCCTCGCCTGCGGATGCGGCTGGAGGCGATCGACGGGCCCGGCTGCCATCTCTGGCATGCCGATGCGGTCGGGCTGCGGCTGCTCTGCACCTATCGCGGCGCGGGCACCGAATGGCTCGCCAGGCCGGGCGGCGCGCAGGCGGCGCGGCTGCTGAACCGCGCCGGCGAACCCGGCCTCCCCATCCAGCGCCTCGGCACCGGCGACGTCGCCCTGATGAAGGGCGAGGCCTATCCGGGCAACCGGGGCGCCGGCTGCATCCACCGCGCCCCGCCCCGCACCGCCAAGGCGCCGCCGCGCCTGCTGCTCTGCCTCGATGAAGCCGGACGGATTCCCCTCGAATGAACAAGCTTCCCGTCACCGTGCTCTCCGGCTTCCTCGGCGCCGGCAAGACCACGCTGCTGAACCACATCCTGGCCAATCGCGAGGGTCGTCGCGTCGCCGTCATCGTCAATGACATGTCGGAGGTGAATATCGACGGCGCGCTGGTCGCCCATACCGGCACGCTCTCCCGCACCGAGGAACGGCTGGTGGAGATGTCGAATGGCTGCATCTGCTGCACGCTGCGCGAGGACCTGATGCAGGAGGTGACGAAGCTGGCCGCGGAGGGCCGCTTCGACGCGCTGCTGATCGAGAGCACCGGGGTCGGCGAGCCGATGCCCGTCGCCGCCACCTTCGACTTCCGGACCGAGGAAGGCTTCTCCCTGTCCGATGTCGCGCGGCTCGACACCATGGTGACGGTGGTCGATGCCCAGGCCTGGCTGCGCGACTATGCCTCCGCCGACAGCCTGGCCCGGCGCGGCCAGGCGACCGGGGAGGAGGATACGCGGCTGCTGGTCGACCTGCTGGTCGAGCAGGTGGAATTCGCCGATGTGCTGGTGCTGAACAAGGCCGACCTGGTCAGCGAGGAAGACCTCGGCCGCCTCTCCGCCCTGCTCGCCACCTTCAACCCCCGCGCCGAGATCATCGCCAGCACCGAGGGCCGCGTGCCGCTGCACCATGTGCTGGATTCGGGAAAATTCGACTTCACCCAGGCGAGCCAGGCGGCCGGCTGGTCGCAGGCCCTGGCCGGCGGGCATCTGCCGGAGTCGGAGGAATTCGGCATCGCCAGCTTCGTCTGGAAGGCCCGCCGCCCGCTGCACCCCGCCCGTTTCAAGCGGCTGGTCGAGGGTCCTTTGCCCGGCGTGGTGCGGGCCAAGGGGTTCTTCTGGCTGGCCACGCGCATGCCCTGGGCGGGGTCGTGGCAATTGGCCGGCGCGGTCGGGCGGCATGAGGCGGCGGGTTTCTGGTGGGCCGCCACCGACCCCGACCGCTGGCCGGAGGACCCCGGCTGGCGCGCCGGGGTTCGGGCGAACTGGCAGGAACCCTTCGGCGACCGGCGGCAGGAGATCGTCTTCATCGGGATCGAGATGGACGAGGCCGGGCTCCGACGCCAGTTGGATGCCTGCCTGCTGACGGATCGGGAAATGAAGGGCGGCGCCAAGGCCTGGGCCAGGCTGGAGGACTCCTTTCCAAGCTGGCGGCAGGGCTAGCACCGACCGCTACCAGAGCTGTTACCACCGCGCGCGGTATCGCAACCCGGCACAACCTTGTCCGTGCCGCAATTGCTGGCTACCCGGGGAGGGTCACGCAGGGACCCTCCCCCCATGCCTTCCAGCATCGCGCCCGCACAGCCCCGCCAGCTTCCGACAGCGGATGTCACCGAGGACCTTTGGCGCTGGATGGGGGATGTGGCCCTGCCCTTCTGGGCGACGCGGGGCCTGGACCCGGAGACCGGGCTGTTCTGGGAAAGGATGACGGCCGAGGGCACGCCCGACCGCGCCGCGCCGCGCCGCATCCGCGTGCAGGCACGGCAGATCTACAGCTTCGCCCATGCCGCGGTGCTGGGCCTCTACTCGCAGGGCACGGCGCTGGCGCTGGGCGTCTTCGACCGCTTGCTGGCAGCGGCGGAGGCGCCGGATGGCGCGCCCGGCTTCGTCCAGGCGCTGGCGCCGGATGGCACGGTGCAGGACCCGACCCGCGACGCCTATGACCATGCCTTCCTGGTGCTGGCCTTCGCCTGGCTGTCGAAGGCCAGCGGCGCGCCGCGCGTGGCGGCGGCGCTGGAGCGCTGCCTGGACTTTGTCGACCAGGGGCTCGGCGCGGCGGATGGCAGCCTCTACGAATCCGTGCCGCGCCGCCTGCCGCGCCGGCAGAATCCGCAGATGCACTGGTTTGAATCGGTGCTCGCCCTGATGGAGCTGGGCCATCCCGGCGCCGCGGCCCGCGCCGCGACGGCGCGCCGCCTGTTCGACGACAAGCTGTATCACCGCCCGACGCGGACGATCGGCGAGTATTTCGCCGAGGACTGGCACCCCCTGCCCGACGCCGCCGCGCGGATCGTGGAGCCCGGGCATCTGGCGGAATGGAGTTGGCTGCTGCGCCGGCACGATGCGCTGGCCGGCCTGCCACCCTGCGCCGAGGCGGCCGATCTGCTGCGGGCCGCGCTGCGCTGGACCCAGCCCGCGACCGGCCTGCTGGTGGATGAGGTGGATCGCGACGGCCCCGTGCTGCGCGGCACCAGCCGCATCTGGCTCCAGACCGAGTTGGTGAAGGCGCGGCTGGCCATGGCGGAGGCGGGCGGTGCGGCGGAGCGCGAGGCCGCCATCGCCGCGCTGGCCGCGATGCGCGACCACTTTCTCGGCAAGCCCTGGCCCGCCGGCTGGATCGACCAGCTCGATGCGGTGGGCCGGCCGGTGCCCGGCCCGGTGCCCGCCAGCATCCTGTACCACGTCTTCGTCGCGGTCGCGGAAGCCAAGCGGATCCTTGGGACGTCTCGGGTCTAGACGGCTGCCATCACCGGGCGCGGCGCGGGCTGCGCTCTCACGCCGGCCAGTCCGACCAACTGCCCGAACCCTTCCGCATCGCCGAGTAGCGCCGCCTTTTCCGCCCGGCTCAGCCCGGCCAGCGCCTCCTCCAGCGTCTCCGCCTCCGCCACCTTGGCGCGGCCCAGCAGCAGGTTCGGGTCCAGCGGGTCGAGGCGCGGGCGGCGCGGCGGCGGCAGCATGGCGTGATGCGCGCTGCGCAGCGCGGGGTCGGCGGCGAGGCGCTGCACCGCTTCCATATCCTCCGCCGCCGCCTGCCATTGCCGGCGGAACGCCACGGCACGTTCGAGCACGGCAGGCGGCGCCGCCTCCTCCGGGATCGCCAGCAGGCCGAGTCGCCGCAGCGAGGCTGGGCTGCGCGCGGTCCAGGCCGCCAGCGGCACGGCCAGCGCCAGGCCCAGCGTCACCGGCAGCATCCACAGCGCCAGGTAGGGCGAGACGAGCCAGGAGGCGATGCCGAACAGAAGCCCGAACAGCGTGTGGCGCCAATACAGCCGGAACACGGCCCGCATCGGCAAATGGCCGTCATCGCGCTGCTGCGGCTGCCAGCCGGAATCGCGGCCAAGCAGGATGGAGACCACATCGGCGCTTTGCGTCAGCATCGTCACAGGCGCGAGCAGGCCCGCCACCACCGTCTCCACCAACATCGACAGGAAGGAGCGCACCGGCCCGCCGATGCCCTGCCGATCCCGCTGGCGCAGCAGCATCAGCATCCAGGCCAGGAGTTTGGGCACCAGCAGCAGGGACATGGTGCCGATGAACAGCCACATCGCCCGCACCGGATCGACCACCGGCCAGTCCGGAAACAGCGACGGGCCGGATGGAAAATAGTTCGGCCGGATGAAGCGCACTTCCAGCGCGCCGAACACGCCGACCACCAGGAACAGCAGCCAGAGCGGCGCGGTGATGTAGCTGCCGATGCCCGTGAACAGGTGCAGCCGGCTGATCGGATGCAGCCCGCGCGCCGGCAGCACCGCCGCGTGCTGGAGGTTGCCCTGGCACCAGCGCCGGTCGCGCACCGCGAGGTCCGTGAGCGAGGGCGGGCTTTCCTCGTAGCTGCCCTGCAGGGTCGGCACCATGTGGATGGCCCAGCCGGCACGGCGCAGCAGCGCGGCCTCCACGAAGTCATGGCTCAGGATATGGCCGCCGAAGGGCTTGCGTCCGCGCAGCGTCGGCAGGCCGGCATGGGCGGCGAAGGCCCGCGTGCGGATGATGGCGTTGTGGCCCCAGTAATTGCCCTCCGCCCCATGCCACCAGGCGATGCCGGCGGCGATCATCGGGCCATAGACCCGGCCGGCGAATTGCTGCATCCGGGCGAAGAAGGACTTGCCGCCGACGATCACCGGCAGGGTCTGGATCAGGCCGACATCGTCATGCGCCTCCATCGCCGCGGCCAGGCGCACCAGGGACGCGCCCTCCATCACGCTGTCAGCATCCAGCACCAGCATCTGCGGATAGGCGGCACCGAAACGCTGCACCCATTCGGCGATGTTGCCGGCCTTGCGTTCCGTGTTCTTCGGGCGGCGGCGGTAGAAGATGTGGTCGTGGTCGCCGGTGCGATCGCGCAGCGCCAGGAAGGCGGCTTCCTCCGTCACCCAGGCATCCGGGTCGGTGGTGTCGCTCAGGATGAAGATGTCGAAATGCGCGCCGCGCCCGGTGGCAGCGAGGCTTTCATGGATCGCCTGGAGCCCGGCCATCACCCGTTCGGGGGGCTCGTTGTAGACGGGCATCAGCAATGCGGTGCGGTTGGTGAGTTCCGGCAGCGGCGCCGCCGCATCGATGCCGAGCCGCCGCCCACCACCCGCCAGCAGGCTGCCGAAGCCGCAGAGCGCGCTGATGAAGGACAATGCGATCCAGCCGAACAAGGCGATGAACAGCAGCAACAGGATGATCTGCAGGGCGGTGGGCCGGCGGATATCCAGCGCCAGCCCCATCTCATGCGCGGCGAAGGCGGTCAGCAGCACCGATCCGCCCAGCACCAGCACCCGCCGCCAGGCCATGCCGCCCGGCGCGGAGGGGCGCGAGGCCGGCCCGGGCTCCGGCATTCGGCGCAGCGACTGCACCGGCATCTCCAGTGGCGCCGGCTCCGGCAGTGCGCGCCAACCGGGCGGCGGTGCTCCGGCTACGCCGTCCATCGATACAGCCAGGTCTCGGTCAGGGGCTGGTCGCCGATCTTCAGCACGGCGCGCAGCTCCACCAGCCGTGCCGAGCCCGGCACCAGTTCGAAATGCACGCGCCAGCCGCCGTTCTGCGGATTGCGCTGCACCACCGGATTGCGGATTTCGCCGCCACCGTTCGAAAGCTCCAGCCTCGGCGTCACATCCGGTGGAACCTCACCCGCCTTGCCGCCGGCGACGTCCAGCACGAAGAGCCGGCCGCTGCGGCCGGCGGCGCCCAGCCGTGTCTCGGTGAACTGCGCCAGGTCCCGGTTGCCGGGGAAGACCGGCATCCAGTGCAGGCGATAGACGAAATTGTATTCCTGCCCGGCCCGCATCGGCTGCTCGGGCCGCCAATAGGCGACGATGTTGTCGTGGATCTCGCCATCGGTGGGGATTTCCACGAGCTGGACGCGCCCGGGGCCCCAATCGGAGATCGGCTCCACCCAGAGGCTCGGCCGGCGCTCATAGAGCGCCTCCAGGTCATTGTAGTCGAGATAGGTGCGACGCCGCTGCATCAGGCCGAAGCCGCGCGGATTGACCTCGCCGAAGTCGCTGACCTGAAGGTCGCGCGGATTGTGCAGCGGCCGCCACAGCTGCTCGCCGCGGGATGTGGCGATCATCAGGCCGTCGGAATCATGCACCGCGTTGCGGTAGTCGTTCACACCCTCCCGGTCATTGGGGGCGAAGAAGAACATGCTGGTCAGCGGCGCGATGCCCGCCGCCGTCACCTCCACGCGCGGGAACATCACGGCCTGCACGTCGAAGACGGTGTGGTCGCCGGGGCGGATGGTGAAGCGGAAGGCGGCGGCGGCGCTCGGACTGTCGAGCAGCGCATGGACCACCACGGAATTGGCACCGGCATGCGGGCGTTCCAGCCAGAAGGCACGGAACAGCGGAAACTCCTCCCCGGCCGCATCGGCGGTCTTGATCGCCAGGCCGCGCGCCGACAGGCCGTAGGTCAGTCCCCGCCCCACGGCACGGAAGTAGGACGCACCGAGGAAGGCGCAGATCTCGTCGAAGACGCCCTGGGTGTTCAGCGGATTGTGGATGCGGAAGCCGGCATAGCCGAAGTCGGCGCCGGGCGGCGCCCGTTCGCCCAGCGTGAAGGACCCCGGGTCATAGGGGATGGGCCGCGCCTGGCGCTCCACCACCTCGAACATCTCGACCTTCTGGGCATAGAGGAAGCCGCGATGAAAAAGCTGCACCTGGAAGCCCAGGTCCTGGCCGCGCCACAGGCTGCGGGCCGGATCGAAGCGCAGCGTGCGATAGTCATCATAGCTGAGATCGGTGAAGGCGCGCGGCAATGTGGCTTCCGGTGCGCGGTAGTCGCGGCTGGCCAGGTCGCGCGCCATGTCGCGCACGGTCCCGTCGCTGAAGGGCCGGCCGGACGGGGCGGCGGGCTGCGCCTCCACCTCCTCCCGCGTGTCGCGCAGAAACAGGGCAGAGCCGGCGAGAGCGGCAAGGGCGGTTCGGCGTCGCAATAGAGCCCCCATTCGGCGCGGGTGGATGGCAGCGGGCACCGGGCCTGTCTTGCCCCGAAAGCCTGCGTCGCCCTGCTAACGGGATGCGGCACGGACGGTTGCATCGCCTTTACGGCAGCGCACAAAAAAACGGGCGGGGGCTGGCCCCCGCCCGCATCAGCCTGCGAAGGCTGGTCGTTCAGGCGACGTCGCCCGGCCGGCGCAGCGCCGGGTCATTGGCCAGGGGCAGCTCGCCCGGCGCGCGGATGGGCGCGGTATGGCCGACCGGGTTGCGTGCCGGGTCCACCGCCGGATCCCAGCCGCCGCTGCGCCATTCCTGCTGGCGCGCATCCATGTCGATCGGGCCGTGCTGTTCCAGGATGCGCTCGACCTCCGCGGCACGGGTCTCGTCGGTCCGCACGGCCACCAGATGGCCACCACGGCGCAGCCCCTCGGAATAGGTGGTGGCGTGTTCCTCGCCCACACCGGCGGAGACAAGCCCGCCGATCAGCCCGCCCGAGGCGGCGCCGACACCGGCACCCGTGATGGCGGCGACGAGCCAGCCGGCGGCGACCAGCGGGCCAACGCCCGGGATCGCCAGGGCGCCGATGCCGGCCAGAAGGCCGGCGCCGCCACCCAGGAGCGTGCCGAGGGAAGCGCCGGTCGCGGCGCCGGTCCCACCGGAGGTCTCGGTGGTGCCCGCCGGATGCGTCGTGCTGACCTCGGCGGCCGCGGCGCGGCCGGGGGTGCCAGGCAGGTCGTCGCGGACGGTCTCGCCCGCGCTGCCCATATAGGTGATGTCGTCATGCTTGAAGCCGGCCGCTTCGAGGCTGGCCACCGCGGCATGGGCGGTGGCGGAGGTGTCGAACAGCCGGGCGATGGTACGGGTTGTCATGGGCGCGTTTCCTGTCGTTGTTGATGAAGGGGTCGTCAGGCTCACGGCGTCGCGACGATATTGCCCTGGAAGTCCATGCCGACGCCGGTCTGCTGACCGTTGCGCATGGCACGACCGCGCCAGATGCCCTGATCGTCCAGGGCCAGCCCCTGCACATCGGCGAAGCCGGCATCGCCCATGCGGGAGCGGGCCTGGCCCTCGGTGAAGGAATTGGCACCCTCCTGAAGCGCGCCGTCGCGACGCGCCTCACCGCCGCCCTGGGCCGGCGCGGCGGGGGTGGTGGCTCCGGTGCGAGGGGCCGCGCCAGGGGCGGGCTGGGTTGCGCCCGGCAGGGCACCACCGGCCTGTCCCGGATCGGCCGGCGCCACGCGCGGGCTGGTTTCGCCCATACGCGTGGAAGGTGTCTGGCCGCTGCCCATGCCGGGCGCCTGGTTGGCCTGGCTGCCCGGCGGCATCGGCGTCGGGTTGGTCTGGGCGGCGGGCGCGCCCGGCCGCTGGCCGGAGGGGCGCTGCTCGGTCTGGCCCGTCGGGCCGACATTCGGCGTGGTGGCGCTGGGCGAGGTGCTCTGGGCGAAGGCGGCACCGGCGAGGCCGAGAGATGCGACAAAAGCACCTGCAAGCGCGGCGTGACGTGTCGTCATGGTGGTTCCTCCGTATTCCGATCGGGTGTGATGCACCCATGTCGTTCAGAACGCGGAAGATGGCCGGCTGTTCATACTGTCGCCGATACGGTCGCGCACAGCGGCGCGAGCGGCGGGCGGAACAGGCTCAGGGTCCGGCGATGGCCAGCGCCGCATTGGCGTAGCGCGGGTCCTCCGTCACCTCCGCGCCGAGCCAGTCGGGCAGCGGCGGTTCGGTGGCCTCATCCGGCAATTCGACCTCCGCCAGCATCAGCCCCGCGAGGCGTGCCGGTGCCTCGAAGACATCGACGGTCCAGAGATGGCCCGCATGCGGCACCTCATGGCGCGTCTTGGCCAAAGGCGGCGTCAGGCACAGCGCCAGCATGGCCTCCGCATCCGCCAGCGGCACCTCATACTCGAATTCCGCCCGCACCAGCCCGCCCGGCCCCTTGATGGTCAGGAAGCCGCGCGGCCCGGCGATGCGCACCCGCACCACGGGCGCGCCCTTGCCCGGCGCCGAGAGATAGCCCTGGCGCATCGGCACGCCGGGGCCGGAAACCGCCGCGCGCCACCCCTGCCCCGCCACCAGGAACTTGCGCTCGATCTCGATGCCCATGCCGCCATGTCTCCTGCCTGAGGCCCCACTACCATTGGTGCGGTGGAGCGCCCACATTCGCGGCGCCATGAACATCCTGACCCCCGTCGAGTTCTTCCCGCAGAAGCGCCCCGCGCCGCCCTCCGGCACGCCGCTGCGCGTCGTCTCCCCCTATGAGCCGAATGGCGACCAGCCGACGGCCATCGCCACCCTGCTGGACGGGCTGGCGAAGGGGGAGCGTGACCAGGTGCTGCTGGGTGTCACCGGCTCCGGCAAGACCTTCACCATGGCCAAGGTGATCGAGGCAGTGCAGCGGCCGACGCTGGTGCTGGCGCCGAACAAGACCCTTGCGGCGCAGCTCTATGGGGAGATGAAGTCCTTCTTCCCCGACAATGCGGTGGAGTACTTCGTCAGCTACTACGACTATTACCAGCCGGAAGCCTATGTGCCCCGAACCGATACCTACATTGAAAAAGACGCGCAGATCAACGAGCAGATCGACCGCATGCGGCACTCCGCCACGCAGTCGCTGCTGGAGCGGTCCGATGTGATCATCGTGGCCAGCGTCTCCTGCATCTACGGTATCGGCTCGGTCGAGACCTATTCGCGCATGGTGGTGAAGCTGGAGCGCGGCGGGAAGATCGAGCGCGACGTGCTCATCAAGGGCCTCGTCGAGCAGCAGTACCGGCGCAACGACAGCGCCTTCCAGCGCGGCACGTTTCGGATCCGCGGCGAGACGGTGGACATCTGGCCCTCGCAGCTGGAGGACCGCGCCTGGCGCGTCAGCCTCTTCGGCGACGAGATCGACGGGCTGAAGGAATTCGATCCGCTGACCGGCGAGATCACCGGCGACCTGGACCGCGTCGCGATCTACGCCAACAGCCACTACGTGACGCCGCGCCCGACGATGCAGCAGGCGATCATCAGCATCAAGGCGGAGCTGAAGGAACGGCTGGCGGAGCTGCATGCGGCCGGCCGGCTGCTGGAGGCGCAGCGCCTGGACCAGCGCACCACCTTCGATATCGAGATGCTGGAGACCACCGGCGTCTGCAAAGGGATCGAGAACTATTCCCGCTATCTCACGGGCCGCAAGCCGGGCGAGCCGCCGCCCACCCTGTTCGAATATCTTCCGGAAAATGCGCTGCTGGTGGTGGATGAGAGTCACGTCACCGTGCCACAGATCGGCGGCATGTATCGCGGCGACTTTGCGCGCAAATCCGTGCTGGACGAATTCGGCTTCCGGCTGCCGTCCTGCAAGGACAACCGCCCGCTGAAATTCGAGGAATGGGACGCCTACCGCCCCACCACCGTCTTCGTCAGCGCGACGCCGGGGCCCTGGGAGATGGAGCGCACCGGCGGCGTCTTTGCCGAGCAGGTGATCCGCCCGACCGGCCTCGTGGACCCGGTGACGGAAATCCGACCCGTCGAGGGCCAGGTGGACGACCTTCTGGCCGAATGCCGCAAGGTCGCGGCCGAAGGCGGCCGCGTCCTCGTCACCACGCTGACAAAGCGGATGGCGGAGGATCTGACCGAGTACATGACGGAGACCGGCATCCGCTGCCGCTACCTGCACAGCGACGTGGACACGCTGGAGCGTATCGAGATCATCCGCGACCTGCGCCGCGGCGTCTTCGACGTGCTGATCGGCATCAACCTGCTGCGCGAGGGGCTCGACATTCCCGAATGCTCCCTCGTGGCGATCCTGGATGCGGACAAGGAAGGCTTCCTGCGTTCCACCACCGCGCTGATCCAGACCATCGGCCGCGCCGCGCGCAATGTGGAAGGCCGCGTCATCCTCTATGCCGATGTGATGACGGAGAGCATGAAGCGCGCGCTCGGCGAAACCGCCCGCCGCCGCACCAAGCAGCAGGAATGGAATGCGGCGCATGGCATCACGCCGACCAGCATCCGCCGCGACATCTCCGACGTGCTGCAATCGGTCTATGAGCAGGATTATGTGACGGTGGAGGCGGTGGAAGGCGACAGCACCGCCAATTTCGTCGGCAAGGATATCGGCGCCAGCATCGCGGAGCTGGAGAAGCGCATGCGCGCCGCCGCCGCCGACCTGGAATTCGAGGAGGCCGGCCGGCTGCGCGACGAGATCAAGCGGCTGGAGGCGCTGGAGCTTGGCCTGGCGCCGAACCTCGCGGGACGCTCGTTGCAGGACAGTGCTCCGCGCGCCGGCAGCCCCGCAAAAGGGGGGCGGGCGAAGCAGGATTGGAAGCCGAAGCCGATGGGTCCGGGTGGCGGCGGCTATGATCCGAACAAGGCGAAGGGCGGCAGGCGACGGCGCGGGCCGTAGAAATCGCCCACCGATTGACAGAAAGGGGCATCTCAGATAGCCCCGATTGACCGCTCAGGTCCGATATCGGGCGCTTTCTGCGCCGCGCCTTGGGAGTGTGAATAGTTGCAACCTGCACAAATCGGACCGCAGGACCTGGAACGCGAATCCATCAGCTATCTGAGCCAGCTTTCCGGGCTGGATGAGCAGCATTTTTCTTGCCGAGGACGCTCCGTTGACCGAACTGTTTTCGGTCAGGTGGCGCTTCGTACTTCATGCATTGTCGTCGACACCTTCCCGATCGCGACCCCGGGCGCCAGCGATTCCAAGATCTACGCCGCGATGCGCAAGGCCTCGCACATCCACTACCGGACGCGGCCCTGGCGTGAGCGCCAGAACGCCCTGAACGCGGCATTCCTGGCCCTGCGTGGCGGCGGCACTGTTATCTCGCCCCTGACCGGCGCCGAGGCGCGGATCCTGGGCAATGTCATGATCGGCCCGCGGCAGGCCACGCTCTGCCTCGACCAGGGTCGGCTGGCGGTCCTTCTGTCCGTCGGGCAGGAGCCGCTCTGCTTCTTCTATCCGACCGAAAAGCTGATACTCACCCTCAGCGTCCGGCAATTGGCGGCCACGCATGGGGTCGGGGATTTCCTCAACGGATTTCTCGGGCAGCCGACGCTCTACGCGGAATGGATCAAGCGCGCTTTGCGGCAGGGCCTCCAGCCGCTCTATATCATCGGCGACAACAGGCCGGGCCATTTCGTCAAGCAGAGCCTCGCCTATCTGGATTTCCACGAGGAAGCCATCGCCTCATTCGCGCGGAAGGGCGGGATGCTGGCGGTGCTTCCTGATCTGTGCGCGATCGATCCCCTCTGGGTGTTTCCGAAACTGGCGGATTGCAGCCGCATCACGATACGCAGCGACCAGGCCTCGATCCGCTTCCTGCGCGCAGGCTTCGATGCCTATCGCATCTACCGGGCGACAACCCATCCCGATGCCGCCTGGCTGCGAAAACGCCTGGAGATGCATAACCGGGTTCCCTCCGTCGCCGCGACGCAGCGGCGCTTCAAGGTGCTGATTTCCGTCGACGCCGAGCGGATGCGGATCATCAACCAGATCGAGGCCTTCCGCTTCGTGCTGCGCAAACTCGGCGAGGCCTGCGCCGATGAGGGGTCCGCCCTGGATGTCGTCTGGGATGGCTGGACCGTGCCGAACGAGCCGGACGCCAATGACCTGACCGTCATGGAACGCATCAGGGACCAGATCGGCCAGATCATGGCCGACCTGCCGGTGACGATCAGAAACCAGACCGTGATCTATGACCGGTCCTCCCAGAACAAGATTCCCGAGATGGTCGATTGTGACCTGGTCCTGGTGACACAGGGCACCGGGGCCGTGATTCCCTGCTGGTTGCTGCAACGCAAATCCATCACCTACCAGACTCCCACCGTCATGGCGGACCGTTCCTGCATCGACGAGTCGGTGACCTTTAACGTCGATCAGCGCGCCATTTATTGCCCGCCGACCGAGCCTGGCACGCCGCACAACGTCCATTGCTTCGAACTGAAACTTTGGGGCCTGGAGGACGCGCTGGTTCGCGCCGTCGGGGACCGGCTGACCATCCGGCGGGAGCAGGCCGGTCTGGACGCCGAGGCCGAATTGCAGCAATCGGTATGACAGGCGCGCCGCACCTGTTGCCGAACCGCCCCTAGGCGGGGGACGGCGCTTGGCTTGGCCGTTAGGAACAGGGTGTATTCTGATGCCGCCAGTCACTGCCTTCGTGCCAATTCGCCTGAACAGCAGCCGCCTGCCGGGCAAGAGCATCCGCCTGCTGAACGGGTTGCCGCTGGCCCATTACGCTTTGAACGCGCTTCTCAGGACGCCCGAGATCGATCGCGTCTGCGTCTTCTGCTCCGACCCTGGAATTGCCGCCTACCTGCCCGAGGGCGTCGAGGTTGTGATCCGACCGCAATCGCTGGACCAGGACACCACCCTCGGGATCGAGATCTATCAATCCTTCCTGTCACTGGTGGACAGCGATTTCTACCTGCTCGCGCATGTGACCTCGCCCTTCCTCAGGCCGGAGACGCTCGGCGCGGCGGTCCGCGCCGTGCGGTCTGGCACGCATGATTCGGCCCTGACGGTGCGCCCGGTGCAAACCTTCTGCTGGTACCAGGGCCGACCGCTGAATTATGAATTGACCCATGTGAAGCGCACCCAGGATCTGGAGCCGGTCTACGCCGAGACCAGCGCCTGCTTCCTGTTTCCGCGCGCCCTGATGGCGGAACAGGGCCGCCGGGTCGGCGATCGGCCGCATTTCATGGTGACCGATTTTCCGGAGTCGCTCGACATCGACACCGAATCCGATTTCCTCCACGCGGAGGTGTTTCTGCAATCGCAGAATGCGGAAGACACAGCCGCGGGCCAAGGCGCTTCCGTTTGACGTGAAGATGCTCTGGCGCCGAACCGGACCTATCGCCCCAGCCCGATCCCACACTCCGACAGGAGCGCTGCGGCGCCGCCCCGGCTGGATTGCGCGACCTGCGCCACCCGCATGGAATCCTGCGCCGGCAGGCCCTGCACCAGGCAGGTGGTCATCGCCGCCATGGAGAACCCGCCGGCCATGCCGCAACGGCTGGCCGCGGTCGCCACGCGCTGGCAGAAGGCGCGCTTCTGCTCCGGCGTTTCCTGCTGCGTGGTCAGCCCCGGAATGGAGGGCACGTTGCGGCCCGGCCCCAGAAGCCCTGGCGCCATCCCTGGCGCCATCCCCTGGGCCATCCCCTGGGCCACACCGGATCCCGGCATAGCCAGCACCGCCATCATCGACAGAACCCGCAACATGGCCATGCATCCTCCCCTGGGGGCCTCTTCAAGCCAGGCGGAATCGCCCCACGGCTCGGAAAATGCGCCAGACAACTGCTGGACCGGCTGCCATGCGCCAAGGCGGACGGAGAACGGTCTCGATGGCGGCAAACTCGGCGGCCCCACGACTGCGGTCAAGCGATGGCCTTCGCGCCGCCCCCGGGTTATCTGCCGCCTGGCATGAGCATCCCGTCCTCCATCCCCCGCGCAGCCCTCGTCACCGGGGGCGCCAAGCGGCTCGGCCAGGCCATGGCTCTGGCCCTGGCCGAGGCAGGCTTCGACGTCGCGATCCATTTCGGCGGCAGCGCGGCAGAGGCCGCGGAGACGGTTGCGCGAATCGAATCCCTCGGCCGCCGCGCCATCGCCCTGCAGGCCGATCTGGCGCGGGAGGCGGAAGTGGCGCCGATGCTTGGCCTGGCGCAGGCGGCGCTGGGGCCGATCGGCCTGCTGGTGAACAACGCCTCCACCTTCGAGCGCGACGAGTGGAACGATGCCAGCCGGGAAAGCTGGGATGCGCATATGGAGGCCAATCTCCGCGCGCCCTTCGTGCTGTCCCAGGCCATGGCCCGCGCGCTTCCGGCCGCGGCGGAGGGGGTCATCGTCAACCTGCTGGACCAGCGGGTCTGGTCGCTGACGCCGCATTTCATGTCCTATACCGTGTCGAAGGCCGGGCTCTGGACTCTGACCCAGACGCTGGCCCTGGCGCTGGCGCCGCGCATTCGCGTCAATGCCATCGGCCCCGGCCCGGCCATGCCCTCCCCGCGCCAGACCCAGGCCCAGTTCGACCGGCAATGCGCCTCCGTGCCGCTGCGCCACGGCACCGGGCCGGCGGAGGTCGCACGCGCCCTGCTCGCCATCCTGTCGCTGCCCGCGATGACCGGGCAGATGATCGCGCTCGATGGCGGGCAGCATCTGCAATGGGCGCCCACGCCGCAGGCGGGCGTCACGGAGATCGACGAATGATTCACGCCCCCCTCTATGCCCCCGATGCCGAGCGCGGCTACCGCGTGGTGTTCCTGCGGCGCATGGATCTGATGGCGCGGCTGGGCATCCATCCGCATGAAAAGGCGGCACCCCAGCGCATCGTGCTGAGCGTGGAGCTGGTGGTGCGCGACGATTCGGCGCCCGCCGCCGTCGGGCCGGATGATTTCCGCCGCGTGGTGGACTACGCCCGGCTGGTCGAGACGGCGCGCGCGACGGTGGCGGAGGGCCATGTCCTGCTGGTGGAGACGCTGGCGGAGAAGGTCGCCATGGCCGCGCTGGCCGATGACAGGGTGCAGCGCGCCCGGGTCACGGTGGAGAAGCCGGATGCCTTCCCGGATGTCGAGACGGTGGGCGTGGTGGTGGAACGGACCCGCGCGACCCATATCGCGGAAGCCTGAGTGTCGCCCCACCGGAAGCGACCTATGTCACCGGCAAAGTGCCTGACTCGGAGGCGGCCAGCATAACTTTTCCACTGTGGTCACGCCTTCGCGAGCGGTCTTTGCCTGTCAACCGCGAAGTTCCGCTTGACCCCCAGAATCTAGGTCCTGAAACAGTAGATACTATAAAAATCAATGACTTAGTAAAAACGCCCAAAAAGCGGGCAAGCCCTTGTGACTGGCGGATGACAGCCATTCGCCGGGGTTTCCCGCCAGTTGACCCACAGACTTATCCACATGTTTGGTGGAAAAATCATTTGGGAACGCGGTCCTGTCCAGCAGCACCTTTCCGTCCCCGCCGAGCAGCACGATGACCGAGACGATCCCCTCCGAACCGACCGAATCCACGCCCCCGCCCAGCGGCCTGGCGGTGATCGAACGGGCGCTGGAAACCCTGCCGCTGGCACCGGGCGTCTACCGCATGCTCGATGCCAAGGGCGACGCGCTGTATGTCGGCAAGGCGCGCAGCCTGAAGCGGCGGGTCGCCGCCTATACCCAGCTGCCCCGCCTGCCCGAGCGGCTGCGGCGCATGGTCTTCGAGACGCGGGCGATGGAGGTGGTGACCACCGGCAGCGAGGCGGAGGCGCTGCTGCTGGAAGCCAACCTCATCAAGCGGTTGCGGCCACGCTTCAACATCGTGCTGCGGGACGACAAGTCCTATCCCTGGCTGGTGATGACGGAGGATCATCCCTGGCCGCAGATCGCCAAGCATCGCGGGGAACGTCGCAAGGGCGCCAGCTACTGGGGTCCCTTCGCCAGCGCCTGGGCGGTGAACCAGACCCTGACGGCATTGCAGAAGGTGTTCCTGCTGCGCACCTGCCGCGACACGGTCTTCGACAGCCGCACGCGTCCCTGCCTGCTGCACCAGATCAAGCGCTGCTCCGCCCCCTGCGTCGAGCGCATCAGCCGGGAGGACTATGCGGCGCTGGTGCGCCAGGCGAAGGATTTCCTGGGCGGCGGGATTCCTTCCCTGCAACGCAAGCTGGCCACGGAAATGGAGGAAGCGGCGGAGCGCCTGGAATTTGAGCGCGCCGCCAGCCTGCGCGACCGCATCCGCGGCCTGACCCATATCCAGGGCAGCGACCGGATCAACCTGGACGGCGTGAACGACGCCGATGTGGTGGCCCTGCACCAGCTGGCCGGGCAGTCCTGCGTGCAGGTCTTCTTCTTCCGTGGCGGCCGCAACAACGGCAACCGCCCCTTCTTCCTGTCCAATGCCCAAGGGGGGAAAACCTCGGAGCAGACGGCGGAGGAGGTGCTGGGCGCCTTCCTGGCGCAGCTCTATGACGACCTGCCACCGCCGCCTTTGGTGCTGGTGAGCCACGAGCCGCAGGACGCCGCCCTGCTGGCGGAGGCGCTCACCCTCAAGGCCGGGCGCAAGGTGGAAATCCACCGGCCGCAGCGCGGCGAGAAGCGCGGCGCGGTGGAACATGCCGCGACCAATGCGCGGGAAGCCATCGAGCGCCGCATGGCGGAAGGCGCCGCCCAGGCCGACCTGCTGGCCGGCGTCGCGCGCATCTTCGATCTGCCCGCGCCGCCGGAGCGGGTGGAGGTCTATGACAACAGCCACATCATGGGCACCAACGCCTATGGCGTGATGATCGCCGCAGGTCCCTCTGGCTTCCTGAAATCGGCCTATCGTAAATACGGGATCAAGGGGCCGGCACCCGCGATCCCCGCCATGGTCCCCATCCTGGCCCCACGCGGCGGTGACGATTTCGCGATGATGCGCGAAGTCTTCGAACGCCGCTTCGGCCGCGCGCTGAAGGAAGACCCCGGGCGGGAAAGCGAGGCCTGGCCCGACCTCGTGCTGATCGACGGCGGCGCCGGCCAGCTTTCGGCGGCGCGGGCGATCCTGGCGGAGCTGGGCGTGGACGACATCCCCATGGTCGCGATGTCCAAGGGGCCGGACCGCGATGCCGGGCGCGAATGGTTTCATCAATCCGGCCGGGACCCGATCCAGCTGCCGCCCCGGGACCCGGTGCTGTACTATCTGCAACGCCTGCGCGATGAGGCGCATCGCTTCGCCATCACCACCCATCGCACCGGGCGGTCGAAATCCCTGGTGCGGTCGGAGCTGGATGACGTGCCCGGCGTCGGCGCCGCGCTGAAGCGCAAGCTGCTGAACCACTTCGGCTCGGCGCGCGGCGTGCGCAACGCGGCACTGGCCGACCTGGAGAATGCGCCCGGAATCGGCCCGACCGTGGCGCGCCGCATCCATGGCCATTTCCACCCGGGCGCCGGGCCGGGTAGAGTGGCGGAAGGCTGAGCCGAGACCAACTCCGGATGACCATGTGCCGACCGACCTCCCCAACCTCCTGACCCTGTCGCGCATCGCGGCGATCCCCGTGCTGGTCGTGCTGGCCACGCTCGGCCATGACTGGAGCGACCTGGCCGCCTGCGCCGTCTTCTCGGCCGCGGCGATCACCGATTATTTCGATGGCAAGCTGGCGCGGTCGCGCAAGCAGATCAGCGATTTCGGCCGCATGCTGGACCCGATCGCCGACAAGCTGCTGGTCGGCGCCGCACTGATGCTGCTGGCCGGCACCGGCGGGCTGAGCGATTTCGGGCTGTTTCCCGCAATTGTCATCCTGCTGCGGGAAATCCTGGTCTCCGGCCTGCGGGAGTATCTGGCCGGGCTGAAGATCGGCCTGCCGGTGACCAACCTCGCCAAATGGAAGACCGGCTTCCAGATGGGTGCGCTCGGCGCGCTGCTGGCCGGCGACAGCGGCGCCTCCGTCGTCTGGCTGTCCTGGCTGCCCGTCTCCCTGATCGGGGAGGTGATGCTGCTGGCCGCCGCGATACTCACCCTGGTAACGGGTTGGGACTACCTTCAGGCCGGGCTTCGCCATGTGAGCCGTGCCAGCATCCCGCCGCCGGCAGAGTCGGCGCCGGCCCAGACCTTGCCGTGACAGACTCCGCTACACCCTTGAGACGTGCCATGCTGCGGCGCATCTTCTGCCCGAACCTCGCGATCACGGGAGCCGACATGGCCGCCGAACGTTACCGCCCAACCTTCCGTCGCGCCGCGAATTGCGTGCCGCTTCTGGCGCTTACCCTGCTGGCCGGCTGTTCCGGCGGAATTGGTGAGACCTTGTCATCCGGCTGGGACCGGCTGCGCTCGCCCTTCATGGGGCCGACCAATGTCGTCACCGGCGACAGCCTGACCATCCAGCGTGTGCGCGGTGGCAATCCGACCGTCGAGCCGCTGGTGCCGGAATCCGGCGATGTCTGGCCGGGCCAGGAAGCCGCCCGGCCGACGCTGATGGGCGGGCCGGATGAGGCGATGCGCAATATCCCGGTCTACCGCCCCAGCCTGATCGACGGCGCGCCGCCCGCCTCCTCCCCGGTGCCGACGCCAGGGATGCGGCGCGGGTCCTCCACACCGCCGGCCGCGCTCGGTGCGCCGGGCGAGTTCCAGCGCAGCCCGGCCGCCGCCGCGCCGCCCGGCGCCTATACCCCACCGGGGGCGCGGCTGGAGGGCCGGTCGATGACCACACCCTCCGGCGGCCAGGTCACCGGCACCGGCGGCACGCCGCGCGTGCAGGGCTATACCGGGCCGCAGGGCGGCGGCGCGGTGATCCGCGACGGCAATGTGGAAACCTGGATCGGTCCGGATGGCCGCACCAGCACGCGGGTGGTGCCGAACTGAGGAGCTTGCCCGGCTTGAAGATCCTCTATTTCGCCTGGGTGCGCCAAAAGGTCGGTCTGGCCGAGGAGGAGATCGGACTGCCGGAGGATGTGCGGGACGTGGCGGGGCTGGTTGCCTTCCTCGCCACCCGCAGCCCCGGCCATGCCGCCGCCTTCGCCGATCCACGCCAGGTCCGCGCCGCGGTGAACCAGGATTTCGCCACGCCGGACCAAGTGGTGGCGGCGGGCGACGAGGTCGCTTTCTTCCCGCCCGTGACCGGTGGCTGACATGGCCGGTCCGCAAACGCCGGGTCCGACCATTCGCGTGCAGGAGGCGCCCTTCGACTTCGGCGCCGAATCGGCCGCGTTGACCGCCTGCCGCACCGATATCGGCGGGCTGGCGAGCTTCGTCGGCCTCTGCCGCGCCGATGACGGGCTGGCGGCGCTGGTGCTCGAACATTATCCCGGCATGACCGAGCGCGCGCTTCAGAAAATCGCCGACGAGGCCTGGGCTCGCTGGCCGCTGACGGGTTGCACCGTGATCCATCGGGTCGGCCGGCTGGTGCCGGGCGCGCCGATCGTGCTGGTGCTCACCGCCTCCGCCCATCGTGCCGCCGCGCTGGAGTCCTGCGCCTTCCTCATCGACTGGCTGAAGACCTCCGCCCCCTTCTGGAAGCGGGAGGAATTCGCCGATGGGCGGGAACGCTGGGTCGAGGCCAAGGCCAGCGACGACGCCGCGGCCGCGCGCTGGGCGTCGGGGGCTTGATCCTCCGCCTCGCGGCGATCCTGCTGGGTGGGCTGCTGCTGGTCTGGCCGGCCTTTCTCAACGGCTATCCGCTGGTCTTCAGCGATACCGGCGCCTTCCTGCACCAGACCGCGCCACCTCCCTCGGGGCCGCTGGTGATCTGGGACAAGCCGCATGTCTATGGGCCGCTGATGCAGCTTTTCCATGGGCGGATCAGCCTCTGGGGACCGCTGCTGGCGCAGGGGCTGTGCCTGTCGCATCTGCTGTGGCTGACGCAGCGCGCCTTGCGGGGCGTTGCGGCGCCGGGCTGGCATCTGGTGGCCTGCGCCGGGGCGGCGCTGCTGACCACGGCGCCCTTCACCATCGCTTTGCTGATGCCGGATGTCTTCGCGCCGATCCTGCTGCTGGCGCTGCTGCTGCTGGGCTTTGCCCGCGACTCGCTGGGCCGGGTGGAGGCCATCTGGCTGGGGCTGCTGGCCACCGCCGGCATCGCCACGCACCTGTCCCACCTGCCGCTGGCCTTCGCACTGCTGGTCTTCGTGCTGCTGGTGGCGCGGCAGATCGGGCCGGCGTTGCGGGTCGCGGCGCCGCTGGTCCTGGCCGTGCTGCTGCTGCTCGGCACCAATCTCTGGGGACATGGGCGCGCCAGCCTGTCCCCGCATGGCGCCACCTTCGCCCTCGCCCGGTTGCAGGCCGATGGCCCGGCGGCGGCGCTGATCCGCGATCGCTGCCCGGCGGCCGGCTGGTACCTGTGTGCCTTCGCCGAGCGCCTGCCGATGGACAGCGACGCCTTCCTCTGGGACTCGGACAGCCCCGTGAACCGTGCCCCGGATGGCACGCCGCGCTTCCTCGGCGGCGCGCTGCTCTCCGATGAGGCAAGGGTGATCGTGGCCGAGACGCTGCGCGCCTATCCGCTGGAAGTGGCCTGGAGCACCGGGCGCAATGCGCTGCGGCAGATGGTGCTGGCGACGGTGGGCGACACGCTGGTGGCGAGCCATCTGGAAGCCGCCGTCCGCCCCCGCATCGCCGAGGCGTTCCCGGCACGTGAACTGGCCGCCTATGACGCCGCCCTGCAACCACGCGGGCTGCTGCCACAGGCCGCGGCGCCGTTCCTCTGGCCGCATGCGCCGATGCTGCTCGCCGGCGCGGTGCTGGCGCTGCTTGGCTGGTGGCGTGGCCTGGGGGATCGGCGGCGGATCGGGCTGGTGGTGGGGGTGCTGGTCGGCGTCTCCGCCAACGCGCTGGCGACCGGCGGCCTCTCCAAGCCGCATCTGCGCTATGAGGCGCGGATCCTCTGGCTGATGCCGGTGGTGGCGGGGCTGGCCCTGCTGCCGCGCAGCCGGCCGGAGGATGCCGGCCGCGCGGTCGTGTTGTGATGGCGCGTCTGATCGCGCTTCTGGCCGTGCTGGCGGGCGCGCCGCTGCTGCTCTGGCCGGCCTGGCTGAATGGCTATCCGCTGGTCTTCATCGACACCGTTTCCTACCTGCTGCACACGACCCAGCCCGAGGTGCCCTGGGACAAGACCCAGGCCTATGGACCCTTCCTCCACCTGTTCCACTGGCAGCGATCCCTCTGGGCGCCGGTGCTGGTGCAGGGGATGCTGGCCTCGCATTTCATCTGGCTGACGCAGGGCGTGTTGCGCGGGCGGCCGCATGTGGGCTGGCATCTGCTGGTCTGCGCCGGGCTGGGGCTGCTGACCTCCGCGCCCTGGTTCCTGGCGACGCTGATGCCGGACGCGCTGACCGGGCTGGTACCGCTGGGGCTGTTCCTGCTGGCCTTCGGCAGGCTGCGCCTGGGCCAGGGCCTGTGGGTGGGTGGGATCACGGTGCTGGCGATATCCGCCCATCTGTCGCACCTGCCGATGGCCCTGGCGCTGCTGGCGCTGACCCTGATCCTGACCTGGAGGTTCGGGCCGGTGTTGCGGGCGGCGCTGCCGGTGGGGCTGGCGGTGCTGCTGCTCTGCACCGCCAATAGCCTGGCCTTCGGCCGCTTCACCCTGTCGCCGCATGGCTCGGCCTTCCTGCTGGCGCGGCTGCAGGCGGATGGGCCGGCGGCCGCCCTGCTGCGGGATCGCTGCCCTGGGGCCGGCTGGCACCTCTGCGCCTTCACCGACCGCCTGCCGATGGACAGCGACGAATTCCTCTGGGACGGCACAAGCCCCCTGAACCGGGAGGCGGATGGCACCCCGCGGGCCATGGGCGCGATGCAAGGCGCGGCGGAGGCGCGGGAAATCATCGCGGCGACGCTGGCGACCTATCCGATGGAGGTCGCCCTCGCCGGGCTGCGCAACGCCCTGGCCCAGTTGGGGCTGATGCTGGTGGGCGACACGCTGGTGCCGGACCACCTCGCCGCCTCCGCCCGCCGTGCCATCGCCGGCCATTTCCCGGCGGAGGAGCTGGCGCAGTTCGATGCCGGGGCGCAGATGCGCGGCGCCTTGCCGGCGCTGGCCGCGCCCTGGCTCTCGCCGCACCTGCCAGTCCTCGCCGTGGCGCTGGTGGCGGCGCTGTGGCTGGGCTGGCGGGCGGCGCGGGCCGGGGACCGGCCCAGGCTCGCCTTGCTCGGCTTCGTGCTGGTGGCGCTGCTGGCCAATGCCGCCGTCGCCGGGGCATTGTCCAAGCCACACCACCGCTACCAGGCGCGGATCATCTGGCTGCTGCCGCTGGCTGTCGCCCTGGTGGCGATCCCGCGCCGACCCACTTCTCAGTAGAAGAAACGCTCCTCCACCACCCTGCCATCCTTGACCGTGTAGAGGCCGATCTCCGCCATCTGGATGCGCTGGCCGGTTTCCTTCACCGTGATGTCCATCTCGAAGCGCAGGGCGAACTGGTCGCCATGCACGAAGGGGCCTTCCGTGGTGGCGGAATGGATCTCATGGGCGGAATACCACCACTCGCCCTTGCCCTTCACCGCCGCCTTGCCGCGGAGTTCCGCCATCGGGCCTTCCATGGCCTCCCGGCTCACCACGTCATCGGCCCAGAAACGGTCGCCGGCTTCCTCATGCTGGTCGGCCTTGCACAGCGCGGCAAAGGCCTCCGCGATTTCCCTGGTCGTCATGTTTGTGCCTGTTTTGTTCCAGAGCGGATACGCTAACCGATCAGGCCTTTCGGCGGCAAGCGACGTTTTCAAGGCGCCGCGCAGGCGCCGATCAGGCGGTTGATATCCGCCCAGGCGATGCTGCGCTCCGGCATGGGGTGGCCGATCCGCTCCCGCTCCACCACCGGCCCCAATATGCCGCCGAAGCGCTTGGCGAACCGCGCCAGCCCCTCCGCCCCCACCGGCACCGCGAGCGTCGCGGCGCGGGCGCCATCCTGCCGCATCCGCTGCGCCAGCAGGCCGAGCAGCGACCGGCCGATGCCGCGCCCGCGCATCTTCTCCCGCACCTCCAGATGGTCGATCTGCGCCGTGCCGCCCGCCAGCACGGCATTGGCGAAGCCTTCCAGCTGATGGCCGGTCATCGCCACCACCACCTGGCCGGGGCGCTTGCGGCCGCGCAGCAGGTCCTGCCACTGCGCCACCATCGCCGCCTCCAGCGGGTCCTCGATGAATTCGGCGTCGAAGAAGGCGGCGCGCGAGTCGCGCCAGAGATCGGCGTGCAGCTTGCTGATCCGCGCCACATCGCCGACCCGCGCCGTGCGCAGCGTCAGCGGCATGGACGGCGAGCCTGGCGGCGGTCGAGGGGCATGGGCGGCATCTGTCGGATCGTCTCCTGTGGGCGGTATCGCGCATCAGGATCGCTGATCGCTACTCGTTCCCGCGCCCGTGCCCTATATCGGGGGAAGACGCATAGCGCGATGGTGGGCGCGACCCACCAAGGCGACCGGCGCATCTGTCGGGGATCGGAAGCTCATGGGAACGCGTATCGGCCATGCCGCCAGAACCTGACATCTCCGCCGCCGCCCGGCCCCGCCCGGCCCCGGCGCGGGAGGAAGACCGCGCCGGCCGCAACCTTCTGTTCCTGCGGGAGGAGGAGCTGCGCCTGGCGCAGGACCTTCTGTTCTTCGGCTATCGCGACTTCACCGCCGGCGCCGATGCGCTGCTCGCCGGGCTCGACATGGGCCGGGCGCATCACCGGGTGCTGCATTTCGTCGGCCGCCAGCCTGGAATCACGGTGGGCGACCTGCTCGGCATCCTCGGCATCACCAAGCAGTCGCTCGGCCGGGTGCTGACCCCGCTGGTGGAGGACGGCTTCGTCACCCAGAGCCCCGGCCGCAGCGACCGCCGCCAGCGCCTGCTGACCCTGACCGAGAAGGGCGCGGCGCTGGAGCGCAGCCTGTTCGAGCGGCAGCGGGACACGGTGATGCGCGCCTATCGCGAGGCCGGCCCCCAGGCGGTCGAGGGTTTTCGGCGCGTCATGCGCGGCCTGATGGGGGAGGATGCCCGCACCGCCCTGGCGCGGCTGGAAGCGGGGCCAGGCCCGGAGGCCGCGCGATGACGCTCAGCGCCGATGCGCCGCATCTTCTCGTCGTCGATGACGATGCCCGGCTCCGGGCCCTGCTCCAGCGCTTCTTGACCGAGCAGGGCTTCCGGATCACCGCCGCGGCGGACGCCGCCGCCGCCCGCCACGCCTTGGCCTCCGTCAGCTTCGACCTGATGGTGCTGGATGTGATGATGCCGGGCGAAAGCGGCCTGGAACTGACGGAGAGTCTGCGGCGGGAGGGGCAGGACGTGCCGATCCTGATGCTGACCGCCCGCGGCGCGCCGGATGACCGCGTGACCGGCTTCGAGCACGGCGTGGACGACTATCTCGCAAAACCCTTCGACCCGCGCGAGCTGGCGCTGCGCATCCGCACCATCCTGCGCCGCGCCGCGCCGCCGCCGGTCGCGGACCTGTCCGGCGGCCCGGTGCAGCTCGGCCTGCGCTGGTTCGACCCGCAGCGGGCGGAACTGCGCGGGCCGGAAGGCGTGGTGCGGCTGACGGGCGGCGAACAGGCGCTGCTGCTGGCCCTGGCCCGGCGCCCGAACGACGTGCTGAGCCGGGAGGAGATCGCCGAGGCGCTCGGCACGCCGGAAGCCGGGGAGCGCGCCATCGACGTCCAGGTGACCCGCCTGCGCCGCAAGATCGAGCCCGACCCGCGGGAGCCGCGCTTCGTGCAGACGGTGCGCCACCGCGGCTATGTGCTGCGGCCCGGCCCATGAGCGACATCCCGGCGCCCGCGACGCCCGTGGTGCAGCCGGTGCCGAAGCCGGCCCGGCCGGTGCGTGCCTTCGGCCAGGGGCTGCGCCCGCTGCTGCCGCGCGGCCTGCTCGGGCGGTCGCTGCTGATCATCCTGCTGCCGCTGCTGATCCTGCAGGGGGTCGCGCTGCAACTGTTCTACGGCAACCACCTCGACGTCATCTCCCGCCGCCTGGCCGGCGGCGTGGCGGGCGAAATCGGCATGGTCATCGAGATCATGCAGCGCCTGCCCGATCCCGCCGACCGGGCCTGGCTGTTCCGCGACGCCTCCTGGCGCCTGGATCTCGGCCTGGCCTTCGAGGCCGGGGCCAGCCTGGGCACCACGCCCGACCGCGCCGCCTCCCTGCCCCTGCTGCCGCTGGAGGATGATCTGGCGCATGCGATGGTGGAGCGGGTGCGGCGGCCCTTCGACGCCGATTGGCAGTCCGACCGGCGCAGCGTCATCATCCGCATCCAATTGCCCGATGGCGTGCTGCATGTGGAGGCGCCGCGCAAAAGGCTGTTCACCGGCACGCTCTACCTGTTCTTCATCTGGCTGGTCGGCTCCTCCCTGCTGCTGTTCGGCGTGGCGGCGCTGTTCATGAAGAACCAGGTGCGCGCCATCCGCCGGCTGGCCGGCGCGGCGGAGGCCTTCGGGCTGGGGCGCGATATCGGGCTGATGAAGCCCGAGGGGGCGAGCGAGGTGCGCCAAGCGGCTTCCGCCTTCAATCGCATGCAGGACCGCATCCGCCGCTTCGTCGGCCAGCGCACCGACATGCTGGCCGGCATCAGCCACGACCTGCGCACGCCGCTGACCCGCATGCGGCTGGCGCTGGCGATGCTGCCGCATCCGCCGGAGGCGGAGGAGGATATCGCCGCGCTGACCGAGGACGTGGAGGAGATGGAGCGGATGATCGCCGTCTACCTCGCCTTCGCGCGGGGCGAGGCGCAGGAGCAGACGCAGCCCACGGACCTCGCCGCCCTGGTCCGCGACGTCGCCCGGAAAGCGCCGCGGGAGGGTGCGCAGGTCGCCGTGCGGGCGCCGGAAAGCCTGGTGCTGCCCCTGCGGCCGGATGCGCTGCGGCGCTGCCTGGCCAATCTGATCGACAATGCGCGCAAGCATGCGCGGCGGATCGATGTGGGCGTCACCGAGATTCCGCGCGGCGAGGGCATCGCCTGGGCGCAGGTAACCGTGGATGACGACGGGCCGGGAATCGCGGAGGAATTGCGCGAGGAGGCTTTTCGGCCCTTCGCCACCCTCTCGGCCGGCGGCACGGGGCTGGGCCTTGCCATCGCGCGCGACATCGCGCGCTCGCATGGCGGCGACATCGTGCTGGAGGAAAGCCCGCTCGGGGGGCTGCGGGCGCGGATCAGGCTGCCGGTTTAGAACGGGGCGCGCTGTTCGCGCGCCCCGGGACGCGTCAGCCGCCCTGCTTGGCGACCAGGGTCTTCACCTCGTCCAGCGCCTCGGTGAAGCGCTTGTTCAGCACGCCCAGCGCCTCCGAATTGGAGTTCTGGATCAGGTCGGCGACCTCCTTGAGGTTCGCCACCGCGCGCTCATAGGCGGACTTCACCAGTTCCGCCTGCTTCGCGGCGCGGGCCTGCGGGCTTTCCGTGCCGGACATCATGCGGATGGCGTCGGTCATTTCCGCCATCGAGGCCTGCAGGATTTCCATATGCCGCCGGCCCACGGCCTGCGCGCCTTCCAGCGCCACGCGGTTGGCATTGGACAGGGCCTCCAGGTTCCGGCGCTGCGCCTCGGCCAGGCCGGACATGTCCGGCATGGTGGGCAGGCGGAATTCGGACAGCATGCGCATCATCTCGTCGGGCTTCATGCCAAAGCGGTCGGACATCGCGTCAGGCTCCTCGAAGGGGGGAAGAATGAAAGGGTGTTTAGCCGGCCGCCCATCACGGGAGAAGGCGGCGAATGATGCACTGCACAAAAAACATGCGGGATGCCCAGGACCGCGTCCCGCAGGGTGAAACCGGGCCTGCGGTCAGGCCTCGGCCGGCGGCAGCGCCAGGTCGCCGGGGTCGATGTTGAGGCTGCGCGCGGTCTGCTCCGCCCGGTCCAGCGCCCGGTCCAGCGCCGCCATGGTGGTGCCGAGATCGACGCTGTCATCCTTTTCCCAGGCACGGATCGCCATCAGCCAGACGCCGACGAGCCCCGCGGCGCGCAGCCCACCCCGCAGGCCACTGGCATCCAGCTCCGCCGCCTCCAGCATCCGGGCCATGCTGCGCTGCAGGATGGGAAACAGGGCAACCGCGAGCACGCCGTCGCGGCGCATATCGGCGATCAGCCGCAGCATGCCGGCGCGGTGCGGTACCAGGGCATCGACGCCGCGCATCAGCACGTCGAACACCCGGTCGCGCGGCGTGCCGCCCTGCCCCGGCACCGTCTCCGCCGCCACATGCGAAGCCACCGCCTCCCCATGCAGACGCAGCAGGTCGAGGCGGGAGGGGAAGCGGCGCACCAGCTCGCGGGTCGGGATGCCGGACAGGGCGGAGAGCCGGCCGGGCGTCACGCCGCGCCAGCCATGTTCGGCGATCACGGCGAAAAGGGCGTCCAGCAGCCTGGAGTCGGAAGCTTCCATGGCTGGATGTTGGGGGCGCGGGTGCCCGGCGCCAATGGGGGTGATGCCGATTTACCCTGCGAGTTCACGCGATCGCGCCGTGGCGGCGGCGATGGCCTTCGAAATGCTGTCCGGCCAGGCCTGCTGCGCCATCAGCACGGCCAGGGCGCGCTCTGTGGTGCCCTTCGGGCTGGTGACGTTCTTGCGGAGCTGCGCCGCATCCTCCGTGCTTGCCGCCAGCAGCGCGCCGGAGCCCGCGACGGTGGCGCGCGCCATCCGGCGGGCGAGGTCGGCCGGGATGCCCTGTTCCACCGCCGCGGCCTCCAGCAGCTCGGCCAGCAGGAAGACATAGGCCGGGCCGCCGCCGGAGACGGCGGTGACCGGGTCGAGCAACCCCTCCTCCGCCACCCAGTCCACCTCCCCGGTCGCGGCCAGCAAGGTGTCGGCCAGGCCGCGCTGGCTGGGGGAAACGCCGGGTCCGGCGAAGGCAACGGTAAAACCCTGGCGCACGGCGGCGGGCGTGTTCGGCATGGCGCGCACCACCGCCGCCCCCTGCCCCAGCAGGCCCTGCATGAAGCCCACGGTCTTGCCGGCCATGATGGAGACGAAGACCGCCGAGCCGGCGAAGCGGGCATAGGCCGGCAGGCTGGTGGGCGCTTCCTGCGGCTTGGTCGCCAGCACCACGGCGGCGGGGGCGAAGCCTGCGGGAATCTCCGCCGCATCGCGCAGCAGGGTGGCGCCGGCGATCGGCCCGCTGGCGAAGGGGTCCACCACCAGGGTCTCGCCCAGGCCGCGTTCGCGCCAGCCGGCCAGCATGGCGCCGCCCATCTTGCCGCAGCCGATGAGAAGCAAAGGGGGAAGCGTTTCGGTCATGGCGGCGAGCCTCGCCGCCAGGACGTGGTTTGGCAAGCCGGGGCCGCGAAGCCCGTCAGGCCTCGCCGACGCAATCCAGCATGGCCGCCTGCAGGGCCTCCGCCGGCGGCTTGCCGCCCCAGAGGACGAACTGGAAGGCCGGGAAGAAGCGCTCGCACTCGGTCAGCGCGATATCCACCATATCCTCCAGGCTCTCGGCGGAGGCGCCGGGCGCGCCGCGCAGCAGAACCGCGTGGCGGAACACCGGCATGCCGTCATCGCTGTCCAGCCCGAAATGGCCGATCCAGAGCTTCTCATTGGCCAGGGCCAGCAGCTCGAACAGCTTCTCCCGCTTGCTGGGGGGCACCTTCATGTCGAAGCTGCAGGAGAAGTGCATGGCGCTGATTTCCTGCGACCAGGAGAAATACAGCCCGTAGTCGCACCATTTGCCGGGTGCCTCGGCCGCCATCTCGCTGTCTGAGCGCCGATCGAAGGCCCATTCATTGGCCGTCACGATCTGTTCCAGCACATCGAGGGGGTTCGCGGACCGGTCGCGTTCCTCGTATCCGACATAAGCGGACATCGCGGCACCTCCTTCGCCCGTCCGGGTGCCACCCCCCTGATGATGGGAGGGGGCTGCCCGAATCGCCACTACGGGTAGACTACGCAGGTGCGAAATGGCACCGCAAGCACCGGTTCCGTGATGACGCCAGAGAGATGACGCCAGACACTTGCGGGCCGATGCGGCGAAAGCGGATGCGGGACGCCGCTCAGCCGCCATCCGCGGCAAGGCCGGGATCGTTGGCCGGGGTCGGCTCCGCCACCGCCAGCCTGGCCTCCAGCGCCGCGACGCGTGCCTCCAGCGCCTCGGCCTGTTCACGCGCCCGGCGCGCCACTTCCAGGGCGGCGTCGAGGTCCTCGCGCTTCACCAGGTCCAGCCGCTGCACCATCGCATCGAGCTGGGCGCGGCCCATCGCCTCCGCCTCCGCCCGCGCCCCGGCGAGGACGGAAAAGGCGCCGCCGGCCATGCCCGCGAGGTCGTCGAACAGGCCGCGCTTCGGCCCCTGCCCGCCGAAGGGTCCGCCGCCTGGCCCCCCGCCGGTGCCGCCACCCGTGCCGCTGCCGCCCCCCATGCTGCTGCCGCCGACGCCGGGTCCGGTTTCACTGGTCATCACGACCTCCTGCCTGATCTGTCCGTGCCTTGTCCGGCCGCGACGCCGCGGCCTATACCCCGGTCGCGGCGAGATAAGCGCCGCGGCACGAAGGGACAACCACCGATGTATGTCGTGACCGGCGGCGCCGGTTTCATCGGGTCCAACCTGGTCGCCGCACTCTGTGACCGGGGGGCGGAGGTTCTGGTGGTGGACCGGCTGCGCGAAGGGGTGAAGTGGCGCAACCTCGCCAAGCACGGCATCGCCGGGGTGCTGCCGCCGGAGGCCCTGGCGGATTTCTGGGCGAGCCAGCCGAAGGTCACCGCCGTGCTGCATATGGGCGCGATCAGCGCGACCACGGCGACCGATGGCGATCTGGTGGCCGACACCAACCTGACGCTGCCGCTGTCGCTCTGGGCGGAGTGCGCGCAGCGAGGCCTGCCCTTCCTCTATGCCTCCTCCGCCGCCACCTATGGCGATGGCGCGCTGGGCTTCGCGGATGATGACAGCGCGGCGGCGCTTGCGGCGTTGCGGCCGCTGAACCTGTATGGCTGGTCGAAGCTGGCCTTTGACCGGCGTGTCGCGGCGATGCTGGCCCGCGGCTACCCCGCCCCGCCGCAATGGGCCGGGCTGCGCTTCTTCAACGTCTATGGGCCGAACGAATACCACAAGGGCCGCATGGCCAGCGTGGTGTTCCACAAGTTCAACGAGGTGCAGCGCGGCGAACCCGCCCGGCTGTTCCGATCCGACCGCCCGGACGTGGCCGATGGCGCGCAGATGCGCGACTTCGTGCATGTCGATGACTGCGTCGCGGCGATGCTCTGGCTGCTCGACCATCCGAAGGTCAGCGGGTTGTTCAACATCGGCTCCGGCCAGGCGCGCAGCTTTGTCGATCTGGTGCGGGCGATGTTCGCCGGGCTCGGCCAGAACGACCGGATCGAGTTCATCGACATGCCGCCGGACCTGCGCGGCAAATACCAGTATTTCACGGAAGCCCCGATGGGGAAGCTGCGCGCGGCGGGCTTCGACCGGGCGCCGACGACGCTGGAGGAAGGTGTCGGCCGCTATGTGCGGGACTTCCTGCTGAAATCGGACCCGCACCGGTAGCGGGCTGCGATGTTGCAGGCGGCGCTTGCCTTACGCCTTGCGAGGCTGGGTGATGAAGGCGCACCGGCCTCACCTCGCCCCCCTCACCCAACCCTCTCCCCCCGTCGGGGGGAGAGGGCTTATGCAACCTAGCTAGGGCCGACCGATGTTCGTGATCGCCTTCCCCGTCATCGATCCGGTGCTGATCGAGATCGGCCCCTTCGCCCTGCGCTGGTACGCGCTGGCCTATATCGCCGGCATCGTGCTGGGGTGGATGCTGGCGCGACGGCTGATCGCGCTGGCGCCGGTCGCGGCCAGCCGTGAGCAACTGGACGACTTCGTCACCTGGACGACGCTCGGCATCATCCTCGGCGGGCGGCTCGGCTATGTGCTGTTCTACCGGCCCGGCTACTACATCACCGCGCCGTGGGAGGCGCTGTATGTCTGGCAGGGGGGCATGTCCTTCCATGGCGGCATGCTCGGCGTCATCCTCGCCGCGCTGTGGTTCTGCCGCCGCCAGGCGCTGCCGGCGCTGCGCTTCGGGGACCGCATCGCGCCGGCGGTGCCGATCGGGCTCGGGCTGGGGCGACTGGCGAATTTCGTGAACGGGGAGCTCTGGGGCCGCGTCAGCGACGTGCCCTGGGCCATGGTCTTCCCGACCGGCGGACCGGAGCCGCGCCATCCCAGCCAGCTCTATCAGGCGGCGATGGAAGGCGTGGTGCTGTTCATCATCCTGAACATCCTGGTCCGCATCCCGGCGCTGCGTGAGAGGGAGGGCTTCGTCACGGGCGCCTTCCTGGCCTGCTACGGGCTGGCGCGCTTCATCGGGGAGTTCTTCCGCCAGCCGGATGCGCATCTCGGCTTCCTGCTCGCCGGCACCACCATGGGGCAGTTGCTGTCGCTGCCGATGATGCTGGTGGGCGCGGTGCTGATGCTGCGGGCGCGCCGGCCGGCATGAGCGAAAGGCTCGACCGCTTCATGGCGCGGGCGGTCGCGGCCTATTACGCCCGGCCCGCGACCCCCTTCGGCCGGGCCGGCGACTTCACCACGGCGCCCGAAATCTCCCAGGCCTTTGGTGAGGTTCTGGGCCTCTGGGCCGCCATCGCCTGGGAGCAGATGGGAAGGCCGGACCCCGTGCTGCTGGTGGAGGCCGGGCCGGGGCGTGGCACGCTGATGGCCGATGCGCTGCGCGCGGTAGGTGATGTCGCCGCCCCCTTCCGCGCCGCGCTGCGGCTGCATCTGGTCGAAACGTCGCCGACATTGCGCGAGGCGCAGCGGCGGATGCTGGGGGAAGCCGTGACCGGCTGGCATGACGGTTTCGCCAGCCTGCCACCGGGGCCGATGCTGCTGCTCGGCAATGAATTCCTGGATGCGCTGCCGATCCGGCAATTCGTCCGGCGTGGCCCAGCCTGGATGGAGCGGCATGTCCGGGACGGGCAATTTGTCGAAGTCCCCTCCGACCACCCCCTGCCCGCCGAGGCACCCGATGGTGCTGTTTGCGAGGTCGGGGAAGCGGCGCAGGCCGTGGTGGCAGCCCTCGCCACCCGGCTGGCCGCCCAGGGCGGCGCGGCGCTGTTCCTGGACTACGGGCCGGCCGAATCCGGCTTCGGCGACAGCCTTCAGGCGGTGCGCGGCCAGGCGACAGGGCTCGATCCGCTGGCCGATCCGGGCGCCGCCGACCTGACCGCCCATGTCGACTTCGCCGCCCTGGCCGCCACGGCGCGGCAGGCCGGCGCGGCCGCCCAGGGGCCGCTGCCGCAGGGGCTGTTCCTGCAACGCCTCGGCCTGATGTCCCGCGCCGCCATGCTGGCCCATGGCCGGCCGCGCCTCGCGGGGGAGATCCTGTCGGGGGCGGAGCGGCTGGTGGCGGCGGAGGGCATGGGCCGGCTGTTCAAGGCGCTGGCGGTCTGCGACCCTGCGCGACCCACCCTTCCCGGATTCGACCCTTCATGACCCCCGGCTTCCTCACGGCGGGCCTGGCCGTGCCGCATGGCTTCTTCACCCGGCAGGGCGGCGTCTCCTCCGGCCCCTATGCCGCGCTGAACTGCTCCCTCTCCGGCCAGGATGACCCGGAGGCGGTGCGCCGCAACCGCGCGGCCTGCGCCCAGGTGCTGGGGGCCGAGGCGGTGCTCGGGCTGGTGCAGGTCCATGGCGTGGCGGTGGCCGATGCCCGCACCCCCTGGACCGATGACACCCGCCCCACGGCGGATGCGCTGGTGACGAACCGCCCGGGCCAGGCGATCGGCGTGCTGACCGCCGATTGCGCGCCGGTGCTCTTCGCCGACCTCCGCGCCGGCGTCATCGGCGCCGCCCATGCCGGCTGGCGTGGCGCCGTGGCCGGCGTTCTGGAAGCCACCGTCGAGGCCATGGAGGGCCTGGGGGCAAACCGGGCCGATATGGCCGCCGTGGTCGGCCCCTGCATCGGCCAGGCGAGCTACGAGGTCGGCCCCGACCTGCGGGATGCCGTGCTTGCGCGATCCGGCACCGACGACCGCTTCTTCGCCCCCGGCCAGCGGGAGGATCGCTGGCAGTTCGACCTGGCCGGCTATTGCGTCGCGCGCCTCTCCGCGACCGGCATCGGCCGGGCTGACGCGCTGTTCCAGGACACGCTGGCGCAGGAAGACCAATTTTTCAGCCATCGCCGCCGCACCCTGGCTGGCGGCGGGCCGATCGGACACCAGCTTTCCGCCCTCGCTTTGCCCGGGTGACCCGATGCCTTACGTGCTCATGTTCCTGGTACTGATGGTGGTGACCCTGATGGCTTCCTGTGTCTTCGCATAGCCGTCGGTTTCTGCTGCTGGCGCCGCTGGCGCTGGCGGCCTGTGGCGGGCTGCCGCAGCCCTTTCGTGGCCGTCCCGGCGCCGTCGCCCGGCGGCTGAGATTGCCCCCGGGCTACCGCGTGGCGGTGCCGGATTCCCGCCAGTTGCTGCTGACCGACGCCGATTCCGCCAGCTTTTCCAAGGCCATGGCGGAGGCGCTGGTGGCCGCGGAAATCCCGGCGGTGGCAGGCCCCGCTTTGCCGCTGGACTGGCAGTTGCTGATGACGGTGGAGCGCGAGGGCGACATGGTGCTGCCGCGTTTCACGCTGCGCGACGCCGACGGCCGCCCCTTGGGCAACTTGGCCGGCCAGCCGGTGCCGGTGCGCGCCTGGGCGGAGGGCGGCGGCCCGCTGCATGCCGAGATCGCCGGCCGCACGGCACCACAGCTCGCCGAGCTGATCGGCCGCATCGACGCCCGCCGTCGCACCGGGGATGAGCGCGCCTCCGGCGGCGGCGCCCCGGTGCTGCGGCTGCTGCCGGTGCGCGGCGCCCCGGGCGACGGCAATCGCAGCCTGACCGCCCGCATGCGGGACAACCTGGCCGGCTTCGGCTTCCAGGTGCAGGAGGAGGCGGAGGGTGCGCAATTCGCGGTGCTGGGGGAGGTCTCGGTGGTGCCCTCCGGCCGCGGTGTGCAGCGGGTCGAGATCGTCTGGATCGTCTCCCGCCGCGATGGGGAGGAGCTGGGCCGGGTTCTGCAATTGAACGAGGTGCCGGCGGGCACCCTGGCAGGGCTCTGGGGCGATGTCGCCTTCGTGGTGGCGCAGGAGGCTTCGGGCGGCATCCGGGACGTGGTGACCAATGCCGGCGGCTTCCCCGCCCCTGCTGGGACACCGGCTGCCACGCCGGCGGCCGCCACACCGCCCTCCCCTGGGCGCTGAGGCGCGGCACAGGGCCGCCATGCGCGGCCGTCATCCAGCGGTGATGGACACCCAACCGTCACGTTGCTACCAAGCCGCCCGTCGGAGGCGGGCTTTCTGCCACGGCCGCACTCGCCTTTCTCGCACTCCTTCCCCCCGGGGTTCGCGCTCGTCATGAAGATCATCGCCTGCAACAGCAACCGCCCCCTGGCCGAGGCGGTGGCCGCGGCGCTCGGCATCGCGCTGACCCAGGCCTCGGTCCGCCGCTTCGCCGACATGGAAATCTTCTGCGAGATCCATGAGAATGTCCGCGGCGAGGATGTGTTCGTGGTGCAGTCCACGAGCTATCCGGCCAATGACAACCTGATGGAACTGCTGATCATGCTGGACGCGCTGCGGCGCGCCAGCGCGCGGCGCATCACGGCGGTCATCCCCTATTTCGGCTATGCGCGGCAGGACCGGAAGTCCGGCAGCCGCACGCCGATCTCGGCCAAGCTGGTGGCGAACCTGATCGTCGAGGCCGGCGCGCATCGCGTGCTGACGATGGATCTGCATGCGGGCCAGATCCAGGGCTTCTTCGACGTGCCGGTGGACAACCTGTTCGCCGCCCCGCTGTTCGCGCGCGACATCCAGGAACGCTTCGCCGGGCGCGACCTGATGGTCGTCTCTCCGGATGTCGGCGGCGTGGTCCGGGCGCGCGCCATCGCCGCGCGCATCCACACCGACCTCGCCATCATCGACAAGCGCCGCCCGCGCGCCGGCGTCTCCGAGGTGATGAATGTGATCGGCGAGGTCGAGGGCCGCGACTGCATCCTGGTCGACGACATCGTCGATTCGGGCGGCACGCTGGTGAATGCGGCGGAGGCGCTGCTGAAGAACGGTGCGAAATCCGCCAGCGTCTATGTGACGCATGGCGTCTTCTCCGGCGGCGCCGTGGCCCGCGTGGGCGCCGCGCGGATCGAGCATATGGTGGTGACGGACAGCATCCTGGCCACGGAAGCCGTGCGCATTTCCCGCAACATCAAGCAGTTGACCATCGCCCCGCTGCTCGCCGAGGCGATGAAGCGGATCAGCGAGGAAAGCTCCGTCAGCTCGCTGTTCAACTGACACCGACGGCCCTATCGCGTGACCGCTCCGGGCCTCCCTCATACGCCGGGCGGAAACCTCCGGTTTCCTTGGCTTCGCGGCATAAGCCGCGGCGCCCATTCGGGCGCTCGGACCGGTCAAGAGACCAGTCCGCCGGTATGACACCGAAGGTTGCAATCCGGCTGAAATAAAGCCGGGTTTCGACAGTTTCCCGCCATGATCGGGGCGTTGACTGAGCATCCCAACCCAGAAGGGAAGACTCAGATGGAACGCCGCCGCTTTCTCTTCGCCGGACTCGCCGGCGCCCTCGCCGCCACGCTTGGGGGCGTCGCCGCCCAGGCCGCCACCCCGGCGATCCGCCCCGCCGTCACCCCCGAGCCGCAGCCGGCCGCCGAACCGGCCTTGGCGCGGGAGGAGGAGGTCGATGCGCTGATGGAGGAGGTGCAGTGGGGCCCGCCGCCAGGGCGTCCCGGCCGTGGTCGCCGTCGCCGCTGCTGGATCGAGCGCCGCCGCGTCGCCTTCCGCGACCGCTGGGGCCGCGTGCGCTACCGCATGGTGGACCGGCGCGTCTGCCGCTGAGGCGACACGCCCTCTCCCGCCATGCGGGAGAGGGTGGTCAGGCCGGCGCGAACATCGGCACGGGCGCGCCGGCAGCGCCTTCCGCGTCCTGCGTCGGCCGGAACACCACCCGCACCTTCATGCCGATGCGAATCTCCTCAAAGGCGCAGTCGACGATATTGGTGAAGATGCGCGGCCCTTCCTCCAGCTCCACATAGGCGCAGGCATAGGGCTGGGCGACGCGCATCACCGTGTAGGAATAGATGGTGCCACGCCCGCTGGCCTGGACCAGCTCCACATTCGGCGAGAGGGTGAAGGGCGAGGCGCCGCGCGGATAGTGGAAGTGCCGGCCCGTGTCCTTGCACAGCCCGATCAGCAGCCGGCCTTCGGCCGCGGCCTCCCACACCGGCCTGGTGCTCGGATCGACGATCGGCGCGGCGTAGATGCGTTCCGCCATGGTCCTCACTCCCTTTCCAGGATCAGCGTGGCGCTGCCGTGCCGATGGCCGAGCAGCCCGCCCGTGCCATGCGCCAGCGCCAGGCCGCAATCCGCGACCTGCACGGCCGGATGCGCCTCGCCGCGCAATTGCCGCACCGCCTCGATCACCTTGGTCATGCCGCCGCGATTGGCGGGGTGGTTGTTGCACAGCCCGCCGCCATCGGTGTTGAAGGGCAGCCTGCCCACACCCGAGATCAGGTTGCCGTCCCGCACGAACCTTCCCCCGTCTCCCTTCGCGCAGAAGCCGAGGTCCTCCAGCTGGATCAGCACGGTGATGGTGAAGCTGTCATAGATGCTGGCGTAGCGGATATCGGCGGGCGTCACGCCGGCCTCTTCGAACGCGCGGGCGCCGGAGAAGCGGGCGCCCGAGAAGGTCAGGTCCGGATAGCCGCCGAACTGGCCTTTTATCGACTCGCCCGTGCCGCGCACCGAAACCACGGGGCGCTTCAGGGTCCTGGCAATTTCGGGCCGGGCGACGATCAGCGCGCCGCCGCCGTCGGATATCACGCAGCAATCGAGGCGGTGCAGCGGGTCCGCCACCAGGGGCGAATTCACCACCTCCTCCACCGTCACCACCTTCTTCAGCATGGCATGCGGGTTGTGCTGGGCGTGGTGGCTGGCGGCCACCTTGATCCAGGCGAGATCCTCGCTGGTCGTGCCGAATTCATGCATGTGACGCATCGCGCACATCGCGTAGCTGCCGGCGACGGTGCGGCCCATCGGGATTTCGAAGGGATCGTCTGGCACCTGGGCGTTCTGTGCCCGCGCCCCGGTTCCGGTGGCCTGGCCCTCGCTGCGCGGCCGTCCGGCCAGGGTGATCAGCGCGATATTGCAGCGCCCCAGCGCGATGGCCGCCGCCGCATGGGCGACATGGGCGAGGTAGGAGCTGCCGCCGATATCGGTCGAATCGACATGGCTCAGCCGGTCGAGGCCGAGATAATCCGCCATGGCCAGCGGCCCCATGCCGGGGGCATCCCCGGCGCAGAAATAGCCGTCGATGTCATCCTTGCTCAGCCCGGCATCCTGGAGCGCGCCGAAGGCGACCTCCGCATGCAGCTGCGCGACGGATTTGTCCTCCGCCTTGCGGGTCGGGTGTTCATAGGCGCCGACGATGCAGGCGCGGCCGCGGAGGCTCATCGGGGGTGGTTCCTCGCGTTGTTCGGGGGGCAACCTGCCGCCCCCGGCGCCGCGCGTCCAGCATCCCCAAGCCGCGCGGATGTCGCTATGCTGCCGCCATCGAGGGAGGCGCAGGATGGATATCACGCCGCAACAGACGCTGGTCGCCGCCAATGCCGGCTACATGTCCGGCTTCGGCAATGGCTTCGAGACGGAGGCGCTGCCCGGCGCCCTGCCGGTCGGCCGCAATTCGCCGCAGCGCTGCGCCTATGGCCTCTATGCCGAACAACTGTCGGGCAGCCCCTTCACCGCGCCCCGGGCGAGCAATGCGCGGTCCTGGCTGTACCGCATCCGTCCCACCGTCGCCCATATCGGCCGCTTCGCGCCGCGCGATGCCGGGCTTTGGCGCAGCGCGCCCTGCACGGAGGAGTCCGGCCTGCCGATCCAGCCTTTGCGCTGGGACCCGCTGCCGATTCCCGCTGCTGGGGAAACCTTCCTGACCGGCATGCGCACCATCACCACCTGCGGCGACATCTCGGGACAAACCGGCATGGCCGCCAGCATCGCGCTGGTCACCCGCAGCATGGTGGACGAGACCTTCTGGAACTCCGACGCCGAGATGCTGGTGATCCCCCAGCAGGGCGCGCTCCGGTTCCGCACCGAATTCGGCGTGATCGACGCGGCCCCCGGCGAGGTCGCGGTGATGCCGCGCGGCGCAAAATTCCGGGTGGAGCTGATCCACGACGAACCTGCGCGGGCCTATGTCTGCGAGAATTACGGCGGCGCCTTCACCCTGCCCGAGCGCGGTCCGATCGGCGCCAATTGCCTCGCCAACCAGCGCGATTTTTTATCGCCTGTCGCGGCCTATGAAGACGTGGAACGGCCGCAGCTGGTCGTCGTGAAATGGGGCGGGCAGCTCTGGCAGGCGGAGATCGGGCATTCGCCGCTGGATGTCGTCGCCTGGCACGGCAATTACGCGCCCTACAAATACGACCTGTCCCGGTTTTCCCCGGTCGGGCCGCTGCTGTTCGATCATGCGGACCCGTCGATCTTCACGGTGATGACCGCGCCCTCCGAAACGCCCGGCACCGCCAATATCGACTTCGTGCTGTTCCCGGAGCGCTGGATGGTGGCGGAGAACACCTTCCGCCCGCCCTGGTACCACATGAACCTGATGAGCGAATTCATGGGCCTGATCCTCGGCCAGTACGACGCCAAGCCGCAGGGTTTCGTGCCCGGTGGGTTCAGCCTGCACAACTGCATGCTGCCGCATGGGCCGGATGCGGAGGCCTTCGAGAAGGCCAGCACGGTGGAACTGGCGCCGCACAAGCTGGCCAATACCATGGCCTTCATGCTGGAGACGCGGCTGCCGCAGCGGGTCACGGCCTATGCCGCCGGCGTGGCGCAACGGCAGCCGGATTACGAGGCCTGCTGGTCGGGCCTGGTGAAGAAATTCGATCCGACGCGGCGGTGACCTGAATGCTCGACGACACCCATGATCCCGCCCGGCGCAGCTTCGTCGCCTCGGCCAATGGCCATGCGGATTTCCCGATTCAGAACCTGCCGCTGGGGGTCTTCGCCCCCCCGGGCGGGGCGCGCCGCGCGGGGGTGGCCATCGGCGACCGCATCCTCGACCTGCCCGCCGTGGCACCCCTGCTGGGTGGTGGCGCGGCGGAGGCCGTGGCGGCGACGCGTGAATGCCGGCTGAACGGCTTCTTCGCCCTCGGCGCGGCGGCGCGGCAGGCCTTGCGGGCGGAGCTTTCGGCGCTGCTGGCCGAGGATTCCCCGGCCGCAGCGGAGCTGGGGCCGCTGCTGCATCGCGCCGCCGACTGCACGCTGCACCTGCCGTCCCGCATCGGCGACTACACGGATTTCTACGCCGGCATCCAGCACGCCACCAATGTCGGCGCGCTGTTCCGCCCGGACCAGCCGCTGATGCCGAACTACAAGCATGTGCCGATCGGCTATCACGGCCGCGCCAGCTCCATCGTGCCATCCGGCACCGCCCTGCGCCGGCCGAACGGCCAGCGCAAGCCGGCGGCGGAGGCCACGCCCAGCTTCGGGCCGAGCCGCAACCTGGATTTCGAGCTGGAGCTTGGCATCTGGATCGGCCCCGGCAATGCGCTGGGCATGCCCATCCCGATTGAAGAAGCCGCTGATCACATCTCCGGCTTCTGCCTGCTGAACGACTGGTCGGCGCGCGACATCCAGGGCTGGGAATACCAGCCGCTCGGCCCCTTCCTTGCCAAGAATTTTGCCTCGACCATCAGCCCCTGGGTCATCACGCCGGAAGCGCTGGCGCCGTTCCGGGTGGCGCAGCCGGCGCGGCCCGAAGGCGATCCGCGGCCGATGGATTATCTGTGGGACGATCATGACCAGGCGGAGGGCGCGCTGGCGCTGGAGCTGGAGGTCTGGCTGACCCTGCCCGGCGAGGCGCCCCATCGCCTGTCGACCAGCGATGCGCGCGGCCTGTACTGGACCCCGGCGCAGTTGGTGGCGCATCACGCCTGCGGCGGCTGCAACCTGCAGCCCGGCGACCTGTTCGGCACAGGCACCATCTCCACGGAAACGGGCTACGGTTCGCTGCTGGAAATCACCGCCGGCGGCCGCAAGCCCGTCACCTTGCCATCCGGCGCCACCCGCCGTTTCCTGGAGGATGGCGACACCATCACGCTGCGCGCCCGCGCCCGCCGCGACGGCTTTGCCGGCATCGGCTTCGGCGATTGCACCGGCACCATTCTCGCAGCGCCCTGAGGGAAGGAATCGAACATGTCCGACCGGCCGAAACGGGTCGAGTTCCGCGAGGAAGGCCCTCGCGAGGGCTTCCAGATCGAGAAGACCATCTTCCCGCTGGCGGAGCGGGTGAAGCTGGTGGAGGCGCTGGCCGAGACCGGGCTGCACCACATCCAGGTGGCCAGCTTCGTCAGCCCGAAGCATGTGCCGCAGATGGCCGACAGCGCCGAATTCTTCGCCGCCATCCGCAAGAAGCCGGGCGTGCAATATGCGGGGCTCTGGCTGAACGAGCAGGGTTTCGAACGCGCCCGGGCGACGGGGCATGTGGACCTGTCGGGCAAGATTTCGCTCTACGCCTCCGACGCCTTCGCCCAGCGCAACAACCGCTGCTCCGCGGCGGAGATGGCGGAACGCCAGAAGGGCTGGCTCGACCTCTATGCAGCGGCAGGCGTGAAGCCCGAATACGCGATCATCATGGCCGCCTTCGGCTGCAATTATGAGGGCGATATTCCGCCCGACCGGGTTGTGGCGCTGGCGCGCTACGCCACCGAGATCTGCGCCGAGAGGGGCGAGAAACTGCCCCAGATTTTCCTCGCGGACACGATGGGCTGGGGCAATCCGGACCAGACGCGGCGGCTGGTCGGCATGGTGCGCGACGCGCTGCCCGACACGCGCATCGGCCTGCATCTGCACGACACGCGCGGCCTCGGCACCGCCAATGTCATGGCGGCGCTGGAGATGGGCGTGGACCTGTTCGACAGCAGCGTCGCCGGCCTCGGCGGCTGCCCCTTCGCCGGTCATGGCGATGCCGGCGCGGCGGGAAATGTCTGCACCGAGGACCTGGTCTTCCTCTGCCACGAACTCGGCATCGAGACCGGCATCGACCTGGAGGCGCTGGTGGAATGCGCGCGGACGGCGGAACGCCTGATCGGCCGCCGGTTGAACGGCCGCGTCATGCATGCGGGATCGCTGGCGAAGTACCGGACGAAGCGGGACGTGGCGGCGTGAAGCCACTCGATGGCGTGAAGGTGGTGGAGATCGGCCAGGTCTTTGCGGGCCCCTATGCGGGCGCGATCCTGTCCGATCTCGGCGCCGACGTGATCAAGGTGGAGAAGCCGCATGGCGGCGATGATGCGCGGCAGATGGGCCGCGAATTCCGCCGCGGCGATGCGCTGGTGTTTCACGAATTCAACCGCGGCAAGCGCAGCGTGGCGCTGGACCTCAAATCGGCGGAGGGGGTGGCGGCGCTGCATGCGCTGCTCGAACAGGCCGATATCCTGGTCCACAACATGCGCCCCGGCGTGCCGGAGGCGCTGGGCCTCGGCGGCGCGGAGACCACAGCGCGCCACCCGCGGCTGATCTATTGCGAGATGGGCGCCTTCGGCCATCGCGGGCCGATGAAGGACCAGCCGGGCTATGAGCCGCTGTTGCAGGCCTTTGGCGGGCTGTCCTCCATCACCGGGGAGCCGGGCGGCAAGCCGGTGCGGATGGGGGCCAGCGTGGTGGACCAGGGCACCGGCATGTGGACGGTGATCGGCGCGCTCGCCGCCCTGCAACAGCGCGCGCGGACGGGGCGCGGCTGCGTCATCAACACATCCCTGTTCGAGACCGCCTTCGCCTGGGCCAACCAGAAGGTTTCCGCCTTCGTGAACCAGGGCGAGCAGCCTGTGCGCCATGCCTCCGGCCATCCCGGCTTCGTGCCCTATGAGGCCTTCGAGGCGTCGGACTCACCGCTGCTGGTGTGTTGCGGCAATGACCGGCTCTTCGCGAAATTCTGCCGGGTCCTCGGCCATGCCGAATGGATCGCGGACGGGCGCTTCGTCACCAACCGCGACCGCCTGGCGAACCAGCACGAGTTGTTGCCGATGATCCGGGAGATCATGCGCAGACGCCGCCGCGTGGTATGGCTCGGCCTGCTGGTGGAGGCCGGCGTGCCCTGCGCGCCGATCAATACCATCGAGGAGATGCTCGCCGAGCCCCAGGCCCAGGCCATGGAGATGCTGGCGACCCCGCCGGGCGAGGATTTCGCCGTGGTCGCGCTGCCGATCAGCTTCGACGGCACCCGTCCCCTGCCGCGCACCGGCGCGCCCAGGCTGGATGCGGATCGCGGCGCGATGTTCGAACCAACGCCGTAGACGTCAGCTCCCGCGCAGCAGACGTTCCAGCGCCGGGGACAGGCCGATGCCGGTGCGGCCGCTGGGCGCGGCATAGCTGCCGGTGCGGGGCTTCGGCAGGCGCTGGGCGACCAGCGCCTCGGCCAGCTTCACCGCGCAGGTGATGCCATCCAGCAGCGGCACGGGCGAACGGTCCTGCAACTGCGCCGCCATGCCGGCCAAGGCGGCGCCGGCCAGCACCACCGAATCGCAGCGCGCCGCCATCGCCTCCGCCGCCGCCAGCACCTGGCCTGCGGCGCCATCGGGATTGGCGATGGCCTGCTGCGGCGTCAGCGGCAGGCCCACAACCTCCGCGCAGCGCGCCGTCAACCCGTGCCGCGCCACCAGCTCCTCATAGGGTCGCGCCTGGCCCAAGGTCAGCACGCCGAAACTGCCGCCGAGCAGGCAGGCGGTCAGGCAGGCGGCCTCCGTCATGCCGATCACCGGGCAGGGCATGAGCTGCCGGGCCGCATCCAGCGCCGTGTCGTGGCTGACCGCCAGGATGGCGGCATCCACCGTGCCGGCATGCTCGGCCAGGGTGGCCAGCAGCGCATGGGCGGCGATGGCGTTCTCGGCGCGGGTCGAGATCACGGCGGGACCGAATGCCGGCGTGGCGCCGACAATCTCCGTGCCCGGCGCGGCGGCGGCGCGGGCGGCGACCACGCAGGCCTCCGTGATCGCCAGGGTCGTATTGGCGTTCACCACCAGGATGCGCATGGCCTCAGCCCCCGACCATGGTGCCGGCGGCAGGGCCGCCGCTCAGCGCCAGCAATCCTTCCGGCAAGGCGCGGGAGGTTTCGGTCAGCAGCAGCAGGCGCAGCGCCTCCCGCGTCCCGGCGGGCGGCGTGGGTGGCGCTTCCGCCTCGGGCAGCATCAACTCGCCCCCCTGGCCTTCCGCCGCGACCTCCGCGGCGCCTTCCGCGCGGCGCTTCCAGACCTGCAGCGGATTGAACAGCAGCACATCGCCCGGCCGCACATCGATGCGCAACGCCAGGCCCGGCTCGGCGCAGATGCTGTCCAGCAGGTCGAGCGCCTGCATCTGCGCGCCGGTCAGCCGCGGGGTTTCCGGCAGGCGCTGCGCCGCATCGATCGAATCGCGCGCATAGCGGCCGATGAAGGCGCCGGAGGCGCTGCTGAACACCGGCAGGTTGAGCACCGCCCCACCCGGCGCGGCATGCGGCAGCGGGCGGTGCAGCACTTCCAGCGCGGCGCGGTCCCGCTTCATCATCTCATTGTGCACCGTGGCGGCGGCGACCAGCATGGCCGGGTCGACATCCGGCGGCTGGCGCAGCACCAGCAGCGCCACGACATCCGCCGCATCAGCATGGAAGCGCCAGCGCAGGGCACCGCCGGCGGCGCTGTGCAGACGTTGCACGGGGCCACCCTCCCCGCCCAGCGGCCGGCCGAGATGGATGCCCAGCGCCATCAACAGCGGCTCCGCCAGCGCCTCCCCCAGCCGTTCCAGGGTCAGGCCGCGCAGCAGCACGAAGCCGCGACCGGTGTCGAGTCGCGTCGCCGCGCCGCGCAGCACGGCGCCGAGGCGGGGCAGCGGCGCCTCCGCGGCGGTGGCCGGGGCACGGCCGCCGAGCGCGGTCAGCGCCTGTTCCAGCTCCGCCAGATCCTCCGCGCCGAGCGGAATCATCCAGTCGGAATGGCGCAGATCGGCGGCGCGCCAGGCGGCCTGGCCGGCCTGGGGCACCAGCCGCATACGGGGCGGCGCGAGGGGGGAAGCAGCCTGGGGCGGCAGGGGCGTGTCACTCATCGCTGGCCACACTACAGCAAAGCCGGCCGGCGCCACATCTTGCCTTATTGTGCCCCCTGCCCCCAGGCTGGCGCCCCTTGCCGGAGAGCTTCGCGCCATGGATACCTCGCTGCCCGCCGCCCCCCTGCCCGCGCTGGACCTGCCCTTCGACACGGAGGCGATGCTGGAAGGGCTGCGCCCCTGGGTGGAATGCGAGAGCCCCACCTTCGACGCGGCGGCGGTGAACCGCATGATGGACCTGGCCGGGCGCGACCTGGCGTTGCTGGGCGCGCGGGTGGAGCGGATCCCCGGCCGCATGGGATTCGCCGACTGCGTCCGCGCCCGTTTCCCGCACCCCGCCGGGGACACGACGCCAGGCATCCTGGTCCTCGCCCATCTCGATACCGTCCACCCCATCGGGACACTGAAAAAACTGCCCTGGAAGCGGGAGGGTGGCACCTGCCGCGGCCCCGGCATCTTCGACATGAAGGGCGGCACCTTCCTGGCAGTGGAGGCGATGCGCCAGATCCTGCGCGCCGGCCTGCCGACCCCGCTCCCCGTCACCTTCCTGCTGACCCCGGATGAGGAGGTGGGCAGCCCCTCCACCCGCGACCTGATCGAGGCGGAGGCGCGGCGCGCCCGCTATGTGCTGGTGCCGGAGCCGGCGCGGCCCGATGGCGGCGTGGTGACCGGGCGCTACGCCATCGCCCGCTTCAACCTGCGCAGCACCGGCCGGCCGAGCCATGCCGGCATCACCCTGGGCGAGGGCCGCTCCGCGATCCGGGAAATGTGCCGCCAGGTGCTGGCGATCGAGGCGATGACGACGGAGGACTGCACCTTCTCCGCCGGCGTCATCCAGGGCGGGCAATGGGTGAATTGCGTGGCGACGCATTGCGATGCCGAAGTGCTCTCCATGGCCAAGCGCCAGGCGGACCTCGATGCCGGGGTGGAGCGCATGCTGGCGCTGAAGCCCGCCGCGCCGGATGTGGCGCTGGAGGTGACGCGCGGCGTGACCCGCCCGGTCTGGGAGCCGGATGCGGGCACGATGGCGCTGTATGAGGTGGCGCGCGGCATCGCCGAGCGGCTGGGCTTCGCGATTCCGCCGCAATCCTCGGGCGGCGGCTCGGACGGCAATTTCACCGGCGCGATGGGCATCCCGACCCTGGACGGACTCGGCGTGGCGGGGGCCGGGGCGCATACGCTGGACGAACACATCGCCGTGGGCAGCCTGGTGCCCCGCGCTAGGTTGTTCGCCGGGCTGCTGTCGCGTCTTTCTTGAGATTCCCGAAACGTCGCGTTTTTGGCTATTCTCTCATTAACAAATGAGGGGCATGGACAATGCGGCATATGGCAATATGGGCAACGGCACTGGCGCTGGGGCTTCCGTCCCTGGCGCTGGCCCAGGGCTCGGCGGCCTCCGGCCCCAATGCCGGGGCGCTGCATGGCCAGAACTGGGACATGCGACAGGACCTGCACACCCCCACCCAGCCCGGCGCCCCGCCGCAGACCCGCACCCAGCGGCTGCGGCAGCAGGCACGGGAGGCGGAGGCACGGCGCCGGGCGGAACAGCAGCAGCAGCGGGCTCGCCAGACCCCGGCGCCGCGCTGATCTTCAGGCCGGGGCGACAGGCCTTTCCTGTCCCAGTTCGTGCAGGATGGCAGCCCCGCACAGGATACCGCTGTGGAAGCAATCCAGCGTCATATTCTCGTTGGGCGCATGATTGGCCGCGTCCGCATTGGCGTAATTCACCACAAAAGCCGGGATGCCGAGGATGTCCGTGAAGACGTAGCCCGGGAGGCTGCCGAACCCGGACGGGTACAGGAGCGGCTCGGTCCCATAGGCCGCCGTGATCGCACGCTCGATGGGCATGGCCATGGGCGTGCTCATCGGGGTCTTGGATGGGTACATTCCCAGGTCGTTGCAGATCACTTCCACCTCGGGCGCATGCTGGGCGACATGGGCCTTGATCTTGGCCAGGATGTCGGCGGGATCCTGGGCGGCAACGAGACGGACGTCGCATTTGGCCGTCGCCTCGTGCGGTAGAACGGTCTTGGTGCCCGGACCGCCATAGCCGCCATGGAGCCCGTTCAGGGTGAAGGTGGGATGGAAGCTCAGCCGCTCGTAGAATGGGCGGTCGGCCGGCTCGTCCAGCCTCTGCAGGCCCAGGGAACGCTTGAACGCTTCGATATCCAGCGGCAATCGTGCCGCCGCTGCCAGTTCGCCCTCGCTGGGGGGCACAATGGCGTCGTGGAAGCCCTTGATGGTGATGTCGCCCTGCGGGCTTTTCATGGTCGCCAGCAGATGCACCAATGTCCAAAGCGGGTTCGGCACGACGCCGCCGAAGTTGCCGGAGTGGACGTCCCGCATCGCGTGGCGCACCCGGAGTTCAAACGACAGGACCCCCCGGGACCCGAACTTCAAGTTCGGACGGCCGGAGGCGTGCATCTGGCCGTCCGCCGTCACGGCCAGGTCCGCCGCGAGCATCGACCGATGCGCGCGAACGAAGGCCGCCATATGCGGACTTCCCACCTCCTCCTCGCCTTCCAACAGGAAGACGACGTTGCACGGCAGGCGGCCATGCACCTTCAGATGTGCTTCCACCGCCAGAATCTGCGCGAGATGCTGGCCCTTGTTGTCGGCCACGCCGCGGGCATAAATCCGCCCATCGCGGATGGAAGGTTCGAACGGCGGCGTGGTCCAGAGTTCAAGCGGCTCCGGCGGCTGAACGTCGTAATGCCCGTAGAGCAGGACCACCGGCTTTCCCGGCGCCCCGTCCCATCGCGCCACGACGACCGGATGGCCGGGCGTTTCCACGGTGCTGACCTCCAGGCCGATGTCCGTCAGCAGGCTGGACAGCCGCGCCGCCACCTCCCTGATGCCGATATTGTGGGCGCTGATGCTGGGGTGCCGGAGGTAGTCGAGCAGCCGGTCGACCGAGCGGTCACGGTTCTGGTCGATGTGGTCGAAGACCCTGGTCAGTTCACCATCCATCTGCGTCATCCATGTCGTTGCGACCGCACCAATTCCGGGCAGGCTGGCTCGAATCCCTACAGCTCCACTCTGGAACGAATGAAGAGCAGTTCCGGCTCGCACGCGGCCGCGCCGGGTGGAGCCCCCGCCTGGACGCCCTCGTCCTGGTCGATCCGCTAGCTCCCGCCATCCACCTGCAGGATCTGGCCCGTCACCCAGCTCGCGAAGGGCGAGGCGAAGAACAGCACGGCATTGGCGATATCCTCCGGCTCGCCCAGCCGGCGCATGGCGATGCGGCCGAGCATGGCCTTCTGGCCTTCCTCCCCATAGCTCTCGAACTGCTTGATCGAGGCGGGGTTGGACAGGGCGAAGCCCGGCGCCACGGAATTCACCGTGATGCCGAAGGGGCCGAATTCGCGGGACAACTGGCGGGTCAGCCCGACCAGCGCGTGCTTCGAGGAACAATAGGCCTGGATGCCCGTCAGGCTGGCCTTCAGCCCGGCGCCGCTGCTGATGGTGACGATGCGGCCGGCCTTCGCCTTCTTCATGCCGGGTGCCGCGGCCTTGGCCAGGTTGAAGGCGGCGTGGGTGTTGATGTCGAAGATCGCGTGCCAGTCCTCCTCCGGCACCTCCTCGATCGGGCGCATCACCTGGCCGCGCACGCCGCCGGCATTGCAGACCAGCACGCCGATGGGCTGGCCGGTGGCCTTCTCGATATCGGCGATCCAGCCGGCGGCGGCGCCCTTGGCGGTCAGGTCGAAGGCGGCGGTGGTGATGCTGCCCTCGGTTTCCGCCGTCTCCTTCAACTCGTCGGCCGACAGGTCACAGGCGAAGACCTTGGCACCGAGGCCGGCAAAACCGCGGGCGATGGCGCGGCCATAGCCATGGCCGGCGCCGGTCACCGCCACCACCACGCCGTCATATCGGATGTTCATCGCATCAGCTCCGTGAGGTTGGCATCGGACATCGGGCGTTCGCCGCGCTCGCATTCATGGATCATGGCGATCAGCCGTTCGAGCGTCGGGCAAGGCAGCCCATGGGCGCCGCCGATCGGCGGCACGGCGCCGATCTGCGCATCGGCGGGCGTGGCGCGATGCCGCACCCAGAGGTCACGCCAGATGCCCGAATGGGTCTTAGCGTTGGGACGGTTGAAGGCCTCCATCGCGATCATGGAGGCGCGCGCCGCGTCCTCGGTGCCGCCCGGCCCGAAGGCGTCTGGCGAAAAACCGTTGAAGCCGAGCGGCGTCACGTCCTCCGCCCGCGCCACCGCGATCACCTCGCCACACAGCGCGCGCACCAGCGGCAGCAATTCGCTGCGCGCCAGCGTATCCGCGATGCCCTTCTCGGCCAGGCCCTGGGCGTAGAGCAGGCTGGAATAGGCCAGCTTTCCCCAGAGATAGCCCCAGATATTGGGCGTCAGCACCGCATCCGGCTCGAAGGTCGCGGCCAGCAGCTTGTGCAGCGCCTGCACGCGCGGAGTCGCCGCGCCATCCAGCTCGCCCACGACGACGGCGCCGCGATTGCCGTAGAGGATGCGGCCGGGCTCGATCCAGTCGGCGCCGAAATTGACGAAGGCGCCCATGGTGCGATGCGCGCCGCAGACCTCCGCGATCACCCGCTCACACAGCCCGTTCTGCAGCGACAGCACATAGCCATCCTCCGCGAGATGCGGCAGCAACTGGCGGCAGGCGGCTTCCGTGTCATGCGTCTTCACCGCCAGGAAGATGCGGCGGAAAACGCCGCGCACCTCGCCTGGCAGGCTGGCCGGGGCGCTGACCTTCATCTGCGCGACCGGTCCCTCGATCACCAACCCGCGCGCTAGATCGGCGATGGCGGCGACATGGTCGGGCACCACGTCGCAGAACACCACCGCGTGGCGGGCGCGCACCAGATGCGCCCCCACAGTGCCGCCAATCGCGCCCGCGCCCCAGATCAGGATCGGCCCATGATCCACCGCGTCCCGCGCCCCGTCCCTGCCTGCCAAGCTGAATCCCTCTCCGCCGATGACGGCCATGCGCGCGGCGCCCTTGCGCGGCGCGGTGCCGCCAGACCACCCTGCCTCCCAGGCTAGACAGGACCAGCGCCGCGTCAATGCGCCGGGGAAAAGCAGGACGGCGATGAGCGGCAATCTCAAGGGCGCGGTGCTGATGTCCGCCGCCGCGGTGCTTTTCGCGGTGGAGGTGCTGATGATCCGCTGGATGACCGCGCGCGGCATCCCGGTGGAGGTGCAGCTTTTCGCCCGTGCGCTGGGGCAGTTGCTGTGGGTCTCGCCGCGCATCGCCACCAGCGGCGTGGCGGTGTTCCGCACGAAGCGGCTGCCGATGCACATGCTGCGCGGCGCCTCCTCCCTGATCTGCTGGGGGCTCTACTACTATTCCTTCACCCGGCTCGACATGGCGACGGGCACGGTGTTGTCCTTCACCAACGTCATGTTCACCACCCTCCTGGCCGGGCCGATCCTGGGAGAACGGGTGGATCGCTGGCGCTGGTTCGGCACCATCGCCGGCCTGCTCGGCGTGGCCGTGATGCTGCGGCCGGGGGCGGAGGTGGATGCGCTGGGCGCGGCGGCGGCCATCGTCGCCGCCATCGCCTGGTGCGGCATCACGCTGTCCTCCCGCAGCCTGACGCGCACGGACAGCACGCTGACGGTGCTGGCCTGGGTCGGGGTCTTCACCAGCCTCGGCGTGCTGCCCCTGGCGGTGCTGGCCTGGGTGCCGCTCGGGTTGGTGGAGATGGGGCTGCTGCTGGTGGTCGCCACGGCGATGCCCGGCATCATCTTCATGGTGACGGAGGCGCTGCGCCATGGCGAGGCCAGCGCCATCGCCCCCTTCCAGTATCTGCGCCTGGTGGTGGTGACCGCCGCGGGCTGGATCCTGTTCAACGAGGTGCCGGACCTGTTCGGCTGGATCGGCGCCGCCATCATCATGACCGGCGCCGTCGTCATCACCGTGGCGGAAGCCCGCCGCCGATGAGTGTCCTTTCCAAGTGCTCCGAAATGCTTCGGAGCCCCTCATACGCCGGGCGGAAACCTCCGGTTTCCTTGGCTTCGCCGCATAGGCGGCGGCGGCCATTCGGCCGCTCGGCCGGCGGAAGACGCCGGCCTCGGATCAACATGTTGAGGCGCGGCATCGGATGAGTCCCTTCGCCAAGGCCGCGCTGCTTTCCGTCGCCGCCGGCTTCGTCTTCAACCTGGAGACCACGCTGGTGAAGGCGATGGAGGGTGTGCCGCTGGCCACCCTGGTGCTGGCCCGCGCCCTCGGCCAGATCGCCTGGACCCTGCCGGCCCTGGCGCGGGACCCGACGCTGCCGCGCACCCGGGCGCTGCCGATGCAGCTGTTCCGCGGCGTGCTGTCCGTGGTGTCCTGGTACACCTACTACCTCGCCTTCACCGGCCTGCCGCTGGCCACGGCGACCGTGCTGTCCTTCACCTCCGTGCTGTTCGTCACAGCGCTGGCCGGGCCGGTGCTGGGCGAGAAGGTGCGCTGGCGGCGCTGGAGCGCGACGCTGGTCGGCTTTGCCGGCGTCGTCGCCATCATCCGCCCCGGCGATGCCGGCGCGGTGGCGCTGGACTGGCCGCTGGCGGCGGCACTCGCCTCGGCGCTGATGGGCGCGATGATCGTGCTGACCACCAAGACCCTGGCGAGGACGGAGCGCACGGGCACCATCATGTTCTGGATCGGCGTGGTGTCGGTGGCCGTCGCCGTGCCGGCCGCGCTGCCGACGCTGACCTGGCCGGGCTGGGGCAATTTCGGGCTGCTGATCCTGTGCGGCATCTGCGGGCCGCTCGGCATGCATCTCTGGATCAATGCGCTGCGCATGGTCGATGCCAGCGTCATCGCGCCGATCTCCTATATCCGCCTGGTCTTCGCCGCCGCCACGGGCGTGCTCCTGTTCCGGGAGGTGCCGGACATCTGGCTCGGCATCGGCGCCGCGCTGATCGTCGGCTCCGCCATCTACATCACGCGACGGGAGGCGCAGGTGGCGCGCCGCCGCGCCGCGCCGCTGGCGGTGAATGCCCAGGCCGCGCTACCGCTTCAGACCACGAAGCCCGATTCCGCCAGCGCCGCCTCCAGCGGCGAGTCCGCCAGCCCGAATTCACGATAGCCCCGGCGCAGATGCCCGACATACCAGGCCGCCGGCGGCCCCGGCTTCAGCCGCCGCCCGACATAGATCCAGGCCTCGCCCCCGCCCGGCAGCGGCAGTCTCAGCCGTTCATAGACGCCGAGCGCCGTGCCCTCGAAGCGATCCAGCGCCCGCAGGTGGCGCGGGGTGATGCGCCAGAGGCCGACCGGCAGCAGCGCGCCCGGCTCCGGCTCGATATCGGCGAAGCGCCGCAGCACCAGGCGCCAGCCGGGCAGCAGCACCGCGCCGGCCGGCGCCGCCCCGGGGCAGCGTTCGGTCATCCGGGCATGGTCGAGATTGCTGCCATAGGCGGCGTAGAGCGGGGCCTGCATGGCGCCGCAGCCTGCCCCGGCCGGCCCCCTCCGACAAGGATCGCCGCATGATGCTGCTGTTGCAGGCGGCGCCGCTGCTGTTGCTGGTGGCGCTGCTGCTCTCGGGCCGCGCCGGGCCGGTGCCGGCGGTGCTGGCCGCGCTGGTCGCCGCCCTGCCGGCGGTGGTCGCGACGCTGGAGGGGCCGGCCCTGCCCTTCCTGTCCGAGGAGACGCTGCGCGGCCTGTTCCTGGCGCTGAAACCGATCACCGTGCTGATGGGCGGGCTGCTGTTCCACGCCGCCGTCTCCGACCGCCCCGCTGCAGGGATCGCACCACAGGGCGCGCCCGATCCGCGCCGCATCTTCGTCGCCGCCCTGCTGATGGGCGGCTTCATGGAAAGCATCACCGGCTTCGCGGTGGGCGCGGTCTTCGCCCTGTCCGCCATTCGCGGCATGGGGCTGCGCGGCGCGCCGGCCGGCGCCATGGCGCTGCTGTCGCTGACCCTGGTGCCCTGGGGTGGCCTCGGCCCGGGCACCTCGCTCGGCGCGGCGCTGACGGGGCTGCCGGCGCAGGATGTCGCGGCGCTGACCGCCTGGCCGAATGCCGCCTGGCTGCTGCTGATGGGGCCGGTGCTGTGGCGGCTTTGCGCCGCCGCCGGCATCGCCGTGCCGGGGCGGGAGAAGGCGGCGCAGATGGCGCTGCTCGCCGCCATGTCGGCGATCCTGCTGGCCTCCCACGCGCTGTTTCCCTTCGAGGTCGCGGGCATTTTGGCCACCGGCCTGCCGCTGCTATTTGCCCTGTGGCGGCTGGACCCGCCGCGCGGCGCGCAGGGCTGGCGGCGCGCGGCGCGGGCGATGGCGCCCTATCTGCTGCTGACGTTTTGTCTGTTGCTGGCGCGAAGCTGGTCCGGCGCGCCGGAATGGGCGCCCTATGCCGATCTGCCGGGCTTTCCCATCACCCATGTGGCCGTGGTGCTCTGGGTGGTGTCCATCGCGCTGCTGCTCGGCCGGGGCGAGGCGGCGCCGCGCGCCTTTGCCGCGCTGCACCGGGCGCTGCGGCCGGCGCTGGCCATGCTGCTCTACGTGGTGCTGGCGCGCTGGATGGCGGGGTCGGGCATGGCCGGCGCGCTGGCCGGCGCGGCGGCGGAGGGGCTGGGGCCGCTCGCGCCCTATGCGGTGCCGGTGCTCGGGCTGGCCTCGGGCATCGTCACCGGCAGCAATGTCGGCTCGAACGCCGCGCTGATGCCGGTGCAGGCGGCGCTCGGCCAGGCGGCGGGGCTGCCGCCGCTGCTGGCGCCGGCCCTGCACAATTTCGCGGGCGCCGCGGGGGCGGGCATGTCCTTCGCCGGCACCGCGATGATCTGTGGGTTGCTCGCCGATGGCGCGCGGCCGGCGCAGATCTGGCGGCTGCTGCTGCCCTCCATGCTGGGCGTGGTCGTTCTGGGCTGGGTCATGGTCGCGTGGCTGGGCTGATCGCCGCCCGCCCCGCCGCCGTCGCCACCACCCAGAGTGCGCCGTCCTTCGTCTCACAGGCCAGCAGCCCGCGATCCGTCGCATCCTCCCACACCGTCAGGCGGGGGCAGGAGGTGCGCCAGATGTCCATCACCTCGGCATAGGGGCGCGGCGCATCGGCGATCCAGGCGACCAGGTCGCGTATTAGCGGTTCCTTCGGGTCGGTCATGAAGGCCTCCATCAGGGAAAGGCCAGCAGCCAGGTGCCCTGCGCGAGGTAGAAGGCGGCGATCCCCGCCACCAGCCGCCCGGCCCAGGCGCGGTACTGCACCTCCGTCAGCGCGGCCAGCAGCGGCCGCGCCAGCAGGGTGCCGAGCAGGGAGGCGGCGACGGCACCGCCGGCCAGGACCGGGTCCAGCTCCGCCGCGCCAACCACCAGCCCGCCGAAATACAGCAGCTTCATCGCATGGCCCTGCACCTGGCAGACGGCCTTGGTGGCGACGATGCCATGTCGGTCGAGCCTGCCGCCCAGGAAGAAGCTGTCGAGCAGCGGCCCCGCCACGCCGGTCAGCAGCATCAGCGACATGCTGGCCATGCCGCAGCAGGCGCCATGCAGCGGGTCCTCCGGATCGGCTTTCGACCCGGCCGGCAGCAGCTTCAGCAGGAAGGGGCTGAGGCCGAGGGCGATCAGCGCCAGCGGCTTTTCCGGCACGAACAGCACCAGCGACCACAGCCCCACCGCGACGACGCAGCCCAGCGCATAGGCGGCGACGATCGCCCAGCGCACATGGCCCAGCAGGAAGGCGGCGCGCCAGGCGTTGGAGGCGATCTGCGTCACCGCATGCAGTGCCATGGCCACGGGCAGCGGCAACAGCAGCAGCAGCACGCCGATCAGCACCAGCCCGCCCGCCATGCCGAAGATGCCGGAGAGCAGGGAGGTGGCGACCATCAGGGTCCAGAGGCTCAGCATGGTCAGGGCGGTCATCGGCGAGGCTCCTCCGCCACCTTCATTGCGCCGCCGCTTGCCCCGGCACAAACTGCCTTTCCTGAGCCTGGCATGCGTTTTCCTGATGCTCCCCGCCCCCCGCCCACCCTTCCTGAACGGCATCCGCGCCTTCGAGGCCGCCGCCCGCGCCGGCAGCTTCGTGCAGGCGGCGGCGGAGCTGCATGTGACGCCCGCCGCCGTCAGCCGGTTGGTGAAGCTGCTGGAGGAACGCATAGGCGTCGCCCTGTTCACCCGCCGCGCCAACCGGCTGGAACTGACCGAGGCCGGCCGCCGCTACCGCGACGGGCTGGTGCCCTTGCTCGATGCGCTGGCACGGCTGACCGAACAGGTGCGGGAGGAAGCGGGCGGTGGCGCGCTGACCGTCGGCGTCGGCCCCACCTTCGCCATCCGCTGGCTGATCCCCCGCCTCGCCGACCTGCAACGCCGGCAGCCGGGGCTGGAGGTGCGGATCACCACAGGCGGCATCGCCGCGCCTTTCTCTGATCGCTGGAGCTGCGGAATCCTGATGGGCCAGGGCGAATGGCCGGACCTTGTCGCCACCCGGCTGTTCGGCGCCGACCTGCTGCCGGTCTGCGCGCCCGCCCTGGCGGCGAAGCTGCGCCGGCCCTCCTTGCTGACGCGGGCCAGTCTGCTGCGCGTGGCGCATGCGCCCGGGGACTGGCCGCGCTGGCTGGAGGCCGCCGGCGCGCCGGGCGTCACCGCCGCCGGGCCCGTCTTCGAATTCTATGGCCAGGCGCAGCAGGCCGCCGCCGATGGGCTCGGCGTGGCGATGGGGGTGCGGCCCTATATCGATGACGACCTCGCCGCCGGGCGGCTGGTGGCGCCCTTCCCGCTGCCGGTGGCGCGCGGCACCGCCTGGTACCTGGTGCACCGGCCCTGGCGGGCGGCGGATCGGGGTGTCCGCATCTTCCGGGACTGGCTGCTGGCCCAGGCCGCGGCATGACCAACAGGTCATGCAACAAGTAACCATACCGTCACGCGGAAGACAGGCAAGTCATGGCCCCGGCGTTGCCAAGTTGAAACTTCGCGGGGAGCCTTCCAGCACCTAATCTGTCATCGGGTTGAAACGGCCAGGATCTGTGCCGCGCCCGGAGGAACGGTATGGATTCGCTCATGGCCCAGGGACCGCAGTTCCTGGAGATTCTCTGGCTCAACGTCATCCTGTCCGGCGACAATGCCGTCGTCATCGGCATGGCCGCCGCCGGCCTGCCGCCGGCGTTGCGCAGCCGCGCCGTGCTGTTCGGCATCCTGGCCGCGGCGGCGCTGCGCATCGTCTTCTCGCTGGGCGCCACCTGGCTGCTCGGCCTTTGGTGGATCGAGATCATCGGCGGCGCGGCGCTGCTGTATATCGCCTGGGGCTTCTGGAAGGAGCTGCGGCATGAGGCGGAGGAGGCCGAGGCCGGCCACGTCGCGCCCGACAAGACGCTGATGCAGGCGCTTCGCCAGATCATCATCGCCGATGTGTCGATGAGCCTGGACAATGTCCTCGCCGTCGCCGCCGTGGCGCGCAACAACATGACGATGCTGGTGATCGGCCTGACCGTCTCCATCCTGCTGATGGGGCTGCTGGGCGGGGCGCTGGCGCGGCTGCTCGACCGCTACAAGTTCATTGCCTATGTCGGCCTGGCGCTGATCGCCTATGTGGGCGTCGAGCTGCTGTGGGAAGGTGCGGCGGCGGCGAATGAGGCACTGGCGCTCGGCCTGCCGCTGCCCCATGCGGCCGCGCATTGATCGCCCGGCCTTGCCTGGCGCCGCGCGGCCTGGGTTGAAGCGGAACCCCCGCTTCACCTATACCCGGTGACAGCAAGGGGCGCCGCGAAGGCGCCCCGGTCCTGGGGAGAGACGCCTACATGACATTGTCCCGCCGGCTGGCCTTGGCCGCCGCCTTCCTGGCTCCTCTGGCCGGCCCTGCTTTGGCCCAGACCCAGATCACCATCCAGCACCCGCTGCCGCTGAACAGCCACTACGGCGCCGGCGCCACCGCGCTGAAGGAAGCCTTCGAGCGCGCCAGTGGCGGCCGCTACAATGTGGTGATCCAGCGCAACGACAATGAGCGCGAGGCGATCGAGAGCGCCCAGATCGGCACCATCGAATGCGTCGTCACCTCGACGGGTCCGGTCGGCAACTTCGTGCCGGAGACGCGCAACCTCGACGTGCCCTTCCTGTTCCGGGACACCGCCCATGCCCGCGGCGTGCTGGACAGCGAGATCGGCCAGCAGATGCTCAGCCGCTTCTCCGCCCGCGGCCTCGCCGGCGTGGTCTGGATGGAGAACGGCTTCCGTCATCTGACCAATTCGCGGCGCGAGGTGAACACCCCCGCTGACATCCGTGGCCTGAAGGTGCGCACCATGGAGAACCAGGTGCATATGCGCGCCTTCTCCACCCTCGGCGCGCTGCCGACTCCGATGGCCTTCTCCGAACTCGTGCCGGCCCTGCAGCAGGGCACTGTGGATGGGCAGGAGAATCCGATCCCGGTCATCGTCGCGAACAACCTGAACCAGGTGCAGCGCTACCTGACGCTGACCGGCCACGTCTATTCGCCGGCCATCCTGATCTGCAACCCGGCGATGCTGGCGCGCATGACGGCGGCCGATCGCGCTGCCTTCATGGAAGCCGCCAAGGCCGGTGCCGCCGCCAACCGCGCGCGCGTCACCTCCGACGAGCAGTCGGGCGTGGACGAGCTGCGCCGCCGCGGCATGACGGTGGTGACGCAGGTGGATGCGGCCGCCTTCCAGACCGCGCTGGCCGCCGCCTTCACGGAGTATGAGCGCACGCTGGATGGCGCGCTGCTGCGCCGCATCCGTGACTGGCGCGGGAACTGAAGCGGGCCGTTCCAAGGGCCTTCCAGGAAGAATGACAGGGGCGCGGCGCAGGCTGCGCCCCTCGACGTTTCATTCGCGCGCGATCCACCGGCCCCTCGCCTGGGATTGATGCCGCCACCGCAATGCATCTATACGCTTTACGCATGCAGTGCCGATCCAACGGTGCTCATCTCCAGGGAGTCCATCCATGAAAGCGACCCGCCGCGTGGCACTTGCCGCCGCGCTGATGCTGCCCTTCGCCTTTTCGGCGCAGGCGCAGACGCAATTGACCGTGCAGCACGCGTTGCCGCTCGACAGCCATACCGGCGTCGGCGCCCATACCTTCAAGACGGCGCTGGAGCGGCTGACCAACGGGCGCTACAGCGTCACCACCCAGCGCAACGACAATGAGCGCGAGATGGTCGAGAGCGTGCAGATCGGCACCATCGACTGCACCTTCACCTCCACCGGCCCGGTCGGCAATTTCGTGCCGGAGGTGCGCATCTTCGACGTGCCCTTCCTGTTCCGCGACGCGACCCATGCGCGCGGCGTGCTGGATTCCGAGATCGGCCAACAGGTCCTGAACCGCTTCAATGCGCGCGGCCTGGTGGGCGTGGTCTGGATCGAGAACGGCTTCCGCAACCTGACCAATTCGCGGCGCGAGGTGCATACGCCCGCCGACCTCCGCGGCATGAAGATCCGCACCATGGAGAACCAGGTGCACATGCGTGCCTTCACCACGCTGGGCGCGCTGCCGACGCCGATGGCCTTCTCCGAACTCATCCCCGCCCTGCAGCAGGGCACGGTGGATGGGCAGGAGAATCCGATCTCGGTCATCGTGGCGAACAACATCAACCAGGTGCAGCGCTATTTCACGATGACGCGCCACGTCTATTCGCCGCAGGTGATGATCTGCAACCCGGCGATGGTCGCGCGCTTCAATGCGGCCGACCGCGCTTTGTTCCAGCAGGCGGCGCGCGAGGCGCAGACCGCCAACCGCAATCGCGTGACGGCGGATGAGGAAGCCGGCGTGGCCGAGCTGCGCCGCCGTGGCATGACGGTGGTGACGGAGGTCGACACCGCCGCCTTCCAGACGGCGCTGGCCCCGGCCTTCGCGGAATGGCAGCGGACGCTCGATGGCGCCATGCTGAGCCGCATCCGCGAGTGGCGCGCGAACTGATATTCCGAATCCGGGCACGGCATCACGCCGTGCCCTTTCCGAAGCCGGAAGCAATGCGATGAACATGATGAACGTGGTGCCATTGCAGGTGACGGGGGCGGCGACGCTCGCCGTCGTCCTGCTGGCGCTCTGGGCCGCATCCGGCGGCGGGGCCAGGGGTGCCGTAAGGGCGATGGTGCTGCGGCTGGACCGCGTGGCGACCGGCATCGCCGCCATCCTGGCCTGCCTGGCGCTGGCCATCGCGGTGGCGGCGGGGCTGTGGCAGGTCTTCGCGCGCTTTGCGACGGAAACACCCTCCATCTGGTCGGAGGCGCTGGTGCGCACCGCGCTGATCTGGATGGCCTATCTCGGCGTGGCGCTGGCGCTGCGCGGCGGCGCGCTGGTCTCGATCGACGTGGCGCATCGCCTGACCTCGGGTGCCCTGCGCCGATCCGTCGAGGCGGCGGCGCTGGCCTGTTCGCTCTCCCTCATGGGCATCATGTTCTGGTTCGGCTGGACCATGACGCAGCGCGTGCAGTTCCAGGAAATGGCGGGGCTGGAAGTCTCCATGTCCTGGGGCTATGCGGCGATCCCGATCGGCGCGGTCTTCGCCATGATAGGCGCCGTCGCGCATTTCCTCGACCGGCGCGATGCCGAGCTGGAGTACGCCGCATGAGCGGCATGATGTTGACCGTGATGCTGGTGCTGTTCGCCATCAGCGTCCCCGTGGCTGTCGCCATCGGGCTTGCCGCCGTCATCGGCATCCATGGCTATACCAATTTCCCGCTGATCGTCGCGGCGCAGCAGCTGTTCGTGGCGCTGGACAAGTTTCCGCTGGCCGCGATTCCCTTCTTCATCCTGGCCGGCAACCTGATGGATGTGGGCGGCATCTCCCGCCGCCTGGTCGCCTTCGCGCAATCCATCGTCGGCGGCATCCAGGGCGGGCTGCCCGCCACCTGCGTCGTCACCTGCATGATCTTCGCCGCCATCAGCGGCAGTTCCGTCGCCACCACCTTCGCGGTCGGCGCCATTATGATCCCGGCGCTGGTGCGCGCGGGCTATCCCGTGGCCTTCGCCGCCGCCTTGCAGGCGACCGCGGCGGAGCTCGGCGTCATCATCCCGCCGTCGATCCCGATGATCCTCTACGGCGTCACCGCCCAGGTCAGCATCCCGGAGCTGTTCATCGCCGGCATCGTGCCGGGCATCCTGATCTCCGGTACGCTGGTCGCGACGGTGCTGATCTGGTGCCGCATCAAGGGCTGGGGCAAGCAGGATGGGGAGGGCCGGCTGGGCTTCCTGACGGCGACGCGCCAGGCCGGCTTCGCGCTGTTCATGCCCGTCGTCGTGCTGGGCGGCATCTATGGCGGCATCACCACGCCGACCGAGGCCAGCGTCGTCGCCGTCGCCTATGCCATCCTGGTCGGCATGTTCCTGCACCGGGAAATCGGCTGGCGGGACCTGTATCCGATCTTCCGCAAATCGGTGGTCAGCAGCGCGGTGATCCTGTTCATCATCGCCTGCGCGGCGGTGTTCTCCTGGCTGCTGAACCGGCAGGGCGTGCCGGATGCCGCCGCCGCCTGGCTGGTCGCCACCTTCGACAGCGCCGGGATGTACCTGCTGGGCGTCAACCTGTTCCTGTTCGTCATCGGCATGTTCGTCGAGACCAGCGCCTCCATCATCGTCCTCGCCCCCATCCTGTCGGAGGCGGCAACGCGCTTCGGCGTCGATGGCGTGCATTTCGGCACGATCATGGTGGTGAACCTGGCGATGGGCATGATCACGCCGCCCTTCGGCGTGAACCTGTTCGCCGCCGCCCAGGTGGCGGGCACCAGCGTGGACAAGATGATGCGCTACCTGCCGATCTTCATCGGTGTCATCTTCGCCTGCCTGATGATCATCACCTACGTCCCGTGGCTCGTCATGGCGCTGCCGCATCTGGTGTTCCGATGATCGCCACCGCCGCGGCGCTGCGCCATCTGCGCCGCGACCCGGTGATGAAGCGCGTCATCCGCCAGATCGGCCCCTGCACGCTGGAGGCCGCGGCGCGCGAACCCTACGAGGCCCTGGTGCGCGCCATCACGCACCAGCAGGTGCATGGCCGCGCGGCGGAGGCGATTCTCGGCCGCTTCATCGCGCTCTATCCAGGCCACGACTTCCCGCCCGCCGTTTTGGTGCTGGACACGCCGGTGGAGGCGATGCGCGGCTGCGGCCTGTCCGGCAACAAGGTCGCCGCGATCCGCGACATCGCGGAGAAGGCGGTGGGCGGGCTGGTGCCGACCGGCGATGCCGCCGCCCGGCTGCCGGACGAGGCGCTGATCGAGCGGCTGGTGGCGATTCGTGGCGTCGGCCGCTGGACGGTGGAGATGATGCTGATCTTCACCCTCGGCCGGCGCGACGTGCTGCCGATCGACGATTTCGGCGTGCGGGAGGGCTGGAAGGTCGCCGCGGGGCTGGAGGCGCAGCCGAAGCCGAAGGAACTCGCCGCGATCGGCGAGGCCTGGGCACCCTGGCGCAGCGTCGCCGCCTGGTATCTGTGGCGCGTCGCGGATGCCGACCGGATCGCGCGTCTGAAGCCGAAGCCGGGCGGCAAGGCCACGCCGGCGGTGCCGGGCGCCGCCCTGTGAAGCTGCCGCGGGAGAGTCGGCGCATACCGACGCGCCCCGAACTGCCCCGGGCGCCATCCCCGGAAGCCTCCCCCGCCGAAGCCCCGCCCCGGACTCCTGCGCCCCCGAGTCCTGCGCCCCCAACTCCTGCGCCGCGGACGCCGTCACCCCGTGCCGCGCCGCCGCCGCCCCCACCTCCGGCCATGTCGACCCGCCGGGCGCTGCTGACCACCCTGGGCGGCATGACCGCCCTCGGCGCGGTGGGCGGGCTCTACGCCTTCTGGATCGAGCCGACCTATCGCCTCGGCGTCGCCGAATACCGGCTGCATCCGCCAAACTGGCCCGCCGGCCGCCCCCTGACCATCGCCGCCCTTTCGGACATCCACGCCTGCGAGCCACAGATGCCGCTGGAGCGCGTGGCGCAGATCGTCGCCGCCACCAATGCGCTGCGGCCCGACCTGGTGGTACTGCTTGGCGACTATATGGGCGGCGGCGCGCTGGTGAAGCACGGCATCCCGGTGACGGAGACGGCGCAGCTGCTAAAGGATCTGCGCGCGCCGCATGGCGTGCACAGCGTGCTCGGCAACCACGACTGGTGGGAGGATGCGCAGGTGCAGCGCTTCCGCCGCGGCGTGCCGCGCACCGCGCGGGTCCTGGCCGATGCCGGCATCTCCGTACTGCACAATGCGGCGGTGAAGACCGGCTTTCGCGGCCAGGGTTTCTGGGTGGCTGGCAGCGGCAGCCTCTGGGCGTTCCGGGAGACCGATGATGGTCGCTACCTCGGCGCCAACCACCTCGGCCGCACCCTCGGCGGTGTGCGGGACCAGGACCCGGTGATCCTGCTGTGCCATGAGCCGGATATCTTCCCCACCGTGCCCACGGACCGGGTGGCGCTGACCATCTGTGGCCATACCCATGGCGGGCAGGTGCGGGTGGCGGGCTTCTCGCCCTATGTCCCCTCGGCCTTCGGCAATCGCTATGCCTATGGGCATGTGGAGGAGGCGGGGAAGCACCTGATCGTCTCGGGTGGGCTTGGCACGTCCCTGCTGCCGGTGCGCCTCGGCGTGCCGCCGGAGATCACGCTGATCCGGCTGGGGTGAAGGCCGCCGTCCCGGCCGCAGCTGGACAATCTTGTTTATTGAGCCTTTTCGGAACGGCACAAAATGTGCTGAATCGGGGCAGGATCAATGAAGGGAGCACAGGCATGACGGACCCCAAGGCACCCGTGCCACTGGATGACGAGGCCCTCACCGAAGTGGTCGGCGGCGCCGTCGCCTTCTCCTTCACCCATGACAATGACTGGATGAGCGGCGGCACCGAGGAGCCGGACGGCCCGCCTTCCGGCGATGAGGTCGAGCCCGAGGCCCGCCCGGGATTGCGCGGCGGGTCCTGACTCAAGCAGCCAGGAAACGCCGCACCGCCGTCAGGAAGGCCTGCGGGTTCTCCGCATGCAGCCAGTGGCCGGCGGCGATCTTTGCCAGTTCGGCGGCCGGGAACAGGCGCTGGAAGATAGGCCAGTGCTCCGGCTGGACGTAGTCGGAGGACGCGCCGGCCAGCACCAGGACCTGCCCGTCATAGCGGCCCGGCAGGTCGGGCCAGCCGCCGATCTCCGGCATGGCGGCGGCGATCGCCTCCAGCCCGATGCGCCAAGCCGGCGGGTCGCTGGCGAAGACCAGGTTCTGCAACAGGAAGGCGCGCAGCGGCGCGGCGGGCACGGCGGCGACCAGGGCTGCATCGGCCTCCCGCCGCGTCAGGCCGGGGCGCAGCGGAATGGCGCGCATGGCGGCGATATAGGCGTTGAACTGCGGCGACGGATAGGTGACCGGGGCGATATCCGCCACCAGCAACCGCGACACCCCCGCCCCTTCCGCCAGCGCCAGGGCCATCGCCACCTTGCCGCCCATGGAATGGCCGATGATGGCGGCGGGCCAGGCGCCTTCGGCCCGCAGCGTCTCCGCCACATCCGCCGCCATATCCGCATAGCCCATGCCGTCCGCATGCGGGGAGGCGCCGTGGTTGCGCAGGTCCAGCGCCAGAACCCGGAAGCCATCCCCGGCCAGCGCCTTCTGCACCGCGCCGAAATTCTGGCCGGCGCCCAGCAACCCGTGCAGCAGGACGACCGGGGCACCCTGCCCCATTTCCGTGACGTTCAGCTTCATCCGCGTGCCGCCATGATGACCGAGGCCACGATCAAGCCACCCCCGACCAGCACGTCCCAGCCCAGCGGTTCGCCGAGCCAGATCGTGGAGACCAGCACGCCGAAGGCCGGCACCATCAGGAAGCCCACCGAGGCCACCGCCCCCGGCAGCTTCCGCCCGGCCTCGATCACGCACCAGGTGCCGATCGGCGCCGCGAACAGCCCGATATAGAGAAGATGCGGCCAGGAACTCAGGCCGACGCCGCCCTCCGGCTCCAGCAGCAAAGTGAGCGGCACCAGGATCAGCGCGCCGATGCCGAAGCACCAGGGCAGCAGGTCGAACATCGGCGTGCGCGGCGGCCATTTGCGGGAGGCGATGATGGCGATGGTCCAGAGCAGCCCGGCCATGACCAGCATGAAATGCCCGAGCAGCACCTGGTGGTCCGACCAGTCCACCGCCCAGGGCCCGATCAGCACCCCCGCCCCCGCCAGCCCCAGCCCCGCGGCGAACCAGCGCGCGGCGGAGACCTTCTCCCCCAGCAGCAGGACGGAAAGCGGGATCAGCCAATAGGTCACGACATTGGACAGCACCGCGGTGCGCCCCGCCGGCACCAGCGCCACCGCCAGATGCGTCAGGGCGAAGAAGCCGCCGAGCTGGAACACGCCCAGGAACAGCACCGCCGTGCGGTCCTGCGCCGCAGGAAAGCGCAGCCGCCCCAGGGCAGCCAGCAGGATGGCCGCCCCCAGCGCCGCGAGCGCGGATCGCCCCAGCCCGAACCAGAGCGGCGAGGCATCCGCAAGCGCGGCCTTGGTGATGGGCCAGGCACCGCCGAAAAGGATGACGGCTGCGAAAAGCAGCCGGAAGGCGGAAGCCATTGGCATGTCCGCTAACCTAACCGCGCATGCCGCGTCGGGAAAAGCCCGCATTCATGCGAATGACGTTGCAATTCGACACTTGTCTAGAATGCGGAGGCAATCATCTCGGCGCGCACAGCCCTGGCGACACCGGCAGGCCCTTCCGCCCGCAGCGGTTGCAAATCCACCTCGGTCAGCAACGCGCCCTGTCGCACCGGCCGGGCCAGTCGCACGCCATGCGCGAGGCCGATCGGCACGGCGCCCAGGGCGCGGGACCGGGCGGCGGGGATGCATTTGCCCCAGACGGTTGCGCCGCCCTCCCCATCCAGCGTCTCGCCTGCCGCCAGGTCGCGTTTGGCGATGGCGACGCAATCCGCCGACCAGCGCTCCGGGCTTCCCGTCGGCTCGCCGCGCAGGGCCGCGGAGGCGACGGAGACACCCAACTCCAGCCCGATGAAGTGATAGGGCCGCCACAGCGCGGCGTAGCGGCCGGTGCTGTCGGTGGCGACGCCATATTCGGCGAAGCAACGGCGGGCGTAATCGGTATCGCCCTCGAACACCACGTAGACGCCCCAGCGCAGGTTGTCGGGGATCTCCGCGCCGTCGCGCGTGAGCGATGAGACCACCTCGACCACGCCCTTGCGGGCCAAAGTGCCACCCTCATTCTGCGGCCGCAGCAGGTCGGGAAGCTGGCTGGTGCCGGCGGGCGGGAAGGCGAGGCCATCCTCGGGCGGGGCGAGGCCGGTGGCATTGGCGATGGCGGCCATCTCGATGCCGGATTTCGTGCCATCGAGGAAGGAGTTGAACATGCGGGGATTCATGCCGCCCTCCCGCGCCTGCTCCGCCGTCAGCCCATAGAAATCCCACACCGTCTCCGGCGTGCTGGCGTGATAGGCGGGCAGGTACTTCGTCCCCTTGCCGGCGGCGACGATGGAAAAACCGCCGGTGCGGATGGTGTCCACCAGCTCCGCCACCAAGGCCGGCTGGTCGCCATAGGCCATGGAATAGACCAGGCCGGCCGCCGCGGCCTCCCGCGCCAGCAGCGGGCCGGCAAGCACATCGGCCTCCACATTCACCATCACCACATGCTTGCCGTGGCGGATGGCGTGGCGGGCGTGGATCAGGCCGGCGGCCGGGTCGCCCGTGGCCTCCACCACCACCTCCACATGGGGGTCGGCGATCAGCGCCAGCGCGTCCTCGGTCAGCCAGGTGGCGCCGGTCCGCGCCGCCGTCGCGGCATCCGGCGCGGCGCCGGCCTCCGGCGCCCAATGGATGCGGGCCAGCGCCGCGCGGGCGCGGGGGATGGAGAGATCGGCGATGCCCAGCACATGCAGCCCCGGCGTGCGCGGCGCCTGGTGCAGGAACATGGAGCCGAATTTCCCCGCCCCGATCACGGCGACCCGCACGGGCCGCCCCTGTTCCTGGCGCTTCAGCAACAGGCGATGCAGGTTCATCGACGGGTCCTCACGGCGAATACCAGGGGCGTGGGCGTGAGCCCGGCAGGGTCGTGCCGGAGCGCCGCGCCAGGATCAGCGTGGCCGCCAGCGCCAGCAGCACCGAGGCCCCCTGCCCGCCCCGCCGCCACAGCCGGCCGCGCATCCGCCCGGACAGGGCCAGCAGCAGCAGCGCCGAAGCGAAGAACAGCCAGGGGATCACATCCTCACACCGTCAGCATGATCTTGCCGATATGCGTGCTGCTTTCCATCAGCGCATGCGCCGCAGCCGCCTCGGCCAGCGGGAAGGTGCGGAAGATGCGCGGCCGCGCCTGGCCCTGTTCCAACAGCGGCCAGACCTTTTCTTCCAGCGCCTGGGCGATCTCCGCCTTCTGCGCCGTGGTGCGGGGGCGCATGGTGCTGCCGGTGACGGTCAGGCGCTTGACCATGATCGGGCGCAGGTCGACCTGTTCGGCCAGATGGCCGTTCAGGAAGGCGATCATCACCAGCCGCCCGTCCAGCTTCAGGCTGCGGATGTTCTTCGTGAAATAGGGCGCGCCGACCATGTCGAGCACCACATCCACGCCCTTTCCGCCGGTCAGCGCCTTGATGCGCTCCTGGAAATCCTCGGCCTTGTAGTCGATCGCCGCATCGGCGCCGAGTTCCAGGCAGGCCGCCACCTTCTCCGCGCTGCCGGCCGTCGCATAGACCGTCGCGCCAAAAGCCTTTGCCAGTTGGATGGCCGTCACGCCGATGCCGCTGGTGCCGCCGTGAATCAGGATGGATTCGCCCGCCGCAAGTCGGCCGTGGCCAAAAACATTGGCCCATACGGTGAAATAGGTCTCCGGCAGGGCGGCGGCATGCAGCGCATCAAAACCCTTCGGCCAGGGCAGGGTCTGGGCCTCCGGCGCCACGCAGTATTCGGCATAGGCGCCGCCATTGGTCAGCGCCGCGACCTTGTCGCCCAGCTTCCAGCGCGTCACCGCCGCGCCGACGGCCACCACCTGCCCGGCGCATTCCAGGCCGATCACCGGGCTGGCGCCGGGGGGCGGCGGATAGCTGCCGTTGCGCTGGGCGACATCGGGGCGGTTCACGCCGATCACCTCGGTGCGGATCAGCACCTCATCCGCCGCCGGGCTCGGCACCGGGCCGCGCGCCGGCACCAGCACCTCCGGCCCGCCACCCTTGCCCGTGCCGCCGGCGGTGTGGTCGATCAGGGTCATCTCGGCGGGCAGGTCGGTCATGGCAAGCTCCTCGCTGCGGCCCTGGGCCGAGCTCTTTCACGCGAGGGACCATGCAGCGGCGGCAGGCGTCAAGACCGCCGGCCAGCGTCGGCCGGCGTCGGACGGGGTTGTGCGGGCGCGGGGGGGCATGGGAAGCTGGGATGTCTTCGTGGGGAAAGCAGGATGCAGGCTTTCGGCCGCCGGGCGCTGGTTGGGGTGGCCGGCGCTGCGATCGGGGCCTTCGCACCGCCCGCCACGGCGCAGCCCCAGACACCGGGAACGCCGCAGCCCGCCCAGGCGCCGGAATTGCGGCTCGGCGCGATCTTCCCCCTCAGCGGCCCTTCCGCGCCCTTCGGCGACGAATGCCATCGCGGGCTGGAACTGGCGGTGGAAGCGCGCAACGCGGCCGGTGGCGTTTTCGGCCGGACCATCCGCCTGGTCCGCGCCGATGCGCCGGATGAGGCGGCTGCGGCCAATGAGGCGCGGCGCCTGACCCAGGGCAATGAGCGGGTCGTCGCCATCTTCGGCAGCTTCGGCACGGCCATCGCCCTGCCCGCCTCCCAGGTCGCGGAGCTGGCGGGCGTGCCGTTTTTCGAGCTGAGCGCCATCGGCGATGCGGTGATGGAGCGCAATTTCCGCTGGGTCTTCCGCGCCGCGCCGCGGGCCACTGATTTCGCCGCCGTCGCGCTGGATGGCGTGCAGATCCTGGCCAATGCCATCGGCCGGCATCCCAGCTCCCTGCGCCTGACCATCGCGCAGGAGGATGCGCTGGGCGCCAATTCCATCGCCGCGGCGCAGACCGCCCTGGTCGAGGCGCGCGGCCTCGCGGTGATCCAGCAGGCCGGCTACGCGCCGCGCCCCGGCGACCTGAACGGCCTGGTCCAGCGCTTGCGCGGGGTGGAGGCGGAGGTGGTGCTGCATAGCGGCGCGCCGGGCGATGAGGCACTGCTGTTCCGTGCCATGCGGGAGGCGAATTGGAAGCCGCTGATGCTGATCGGCACCGCCGGCGGCTATGGCATGGCGGAGACGGCGCGCAGCATCGGCGACGCGCTCTGCGGCACGATGAGCGCCGACTTCACGCCCTTCGCGGTGAATGAGGCCGTGGCCCCCGGCGCCCGCGCCTTCGCCGAGGCCTATCTGCGCCGCTATGGGGCAGAGCCGCGCTCCGGCCATGGCCTGGCCAGTTTTTCCGGCGCGCAGGTGTTCCTGGATGCGTTGCACCGCGCCGGCAGCTCGGACCGGGACCGCATCCGCGCCGCGGTGCTGGCCACCGACATGGCGGAGGGCAGCACGGCCTGTGGCTGGGGCGCGCGCTTCGACGAGCGCGGGCAGAACCTGCGCGCCAGGCCGATGCTGTGCCAGTGGCAGCCCGCCGCCGCGACCAGCCCCGGCACCCCGCCGGGACTGCGCCAGGTGGCGATCGCCCCGGCCGAGGCGGGGGTCGCCGAGGCCCTGCCCCGGCTGGGGATTTAGGTCTTGGGGTGGACTGCTGATCCGCTCCGTTCGCTTTGAAGTGCAGCAAACGGAGCGGGCAGGACACCGGGCTTCAGCTCGCGCGGATGCCGGCCGCGCGCACCAGCGGCTCCCACACCGCGATTTCGCTGCGCAGATAGGCGGCGGCCGATTCGGGGGTGCTGTCGCTGACCACCTGCATGGCGAAGCCCAGCAGGCGCTCCTTCACCGCCGGGATGTTCACCGCCGCATTCACCGCGCGGTTCACCGCCTGGATCACCGGCGCCGGGGTACCGCTGCGGGCGAAGACCATGTGCCAGGTATAGGCCTCGTAACCCGCCACGCCCTGCTCGATGATGGTCGGGATCTCGGGCGCGAGCGGCGAGCGTTCCTTGGTGCTGATGCCCAGCGCCCGCAACTGGCCCGACCGCGCATAGGGCAGCGCGGAGGCGGCGATGTCGAAGATCATCGGCACGCGGCCCGACAGCACGTCCGGCAGCGCGGCGGAGGAGCCGCGATAAGGCACATGGTTCACCCGCAGCCCGCCGGCGGCATGCAGGAACAGCTCCGTCGCCAGATGCACCGCGCCGCCATTGCCGGAGGAGGCGTAGTCGTACTTGCCCGGATTCTCCCGCAGCTGGGCGATGAACTCGGCCAGGGTCCGGGCCGGGAAGTCGTTGTTCACCAGCAGGATGACCGGCACCTGGCCGACCAGGGCCACGGGCGCGAAATCGGCGATCGGGTCGAAGGGCAGGCTCGGGAACATCGCCCGCGTCACCGCATGGGCGACGGTGCTGTAGAGCAGCATGGAGCCGTCCTGCGGCCCCTTGGCCACCACATCCGTGCCGATCACCACGCCGGAGCCGGTGCGGTTCTCCACCACGATGCGGTTGGGCAGGACCTTGGACATCTCATCCGCCAGCAGCCGGGCTGGCACGTCGGTGGGGCCGCCGGCGGCGAAGGGCACCACCATGCGGACAGGCTGGCTGGGCCAGGCGGCGCCCTGCGCCATGCCGGGGCGCGACAGCAGCGCTGGCGCGGCCAGGATACCGGCGCCAAGCGCCAAGGCCTGGCGCCGGCCGAATGTCGGATGATTCATGGATATGCTCTCCCCGCGGGCGGTCTTGTCCGCCCGTTGCTTTTCTGGACAGGAAAACTGTCGGGGAGAGGATGGCCCGGCGTCAACACGTATCGCCGGGCCACGGGTCACCGAACCAGAGGTGACAAGGTCGTCGCAGGGCTCAGTTGATGGTGATGTTCGCCTCGCGCACCACCGAGGACCACTTCTGCGTCTCAGCCCGCAGCCAGGCGGCGGCGGATTCCGGCGTGCTGTCGGTGACCAGCCGCATGGCGAGGTCGGACAGGCGCTGTTGCACCGCGGCTTCCGCCGCCACCTGCATGAAGGCCCGGTTCACGGTCTGCACCACATTGGCCGGCGTGCCCTTGGGTGCCATCACCATGTGCCAGGTATAGGCCTCGAGCCCCGGGAAGCCGGCCTCCGCCGTGGTAGGCACATTGGGGAGCTGCGGCAGGCGGGCGCTGTCCATCACCGCCAGCGCCCGGGTCTCGTCCCGCTGGGCATAGGGCAGCGCGGTGGTCGCAACATCGACGATCAGCGGGATGGTGCCGTTCAGCACATCCGGCATCGCCGCGGCCGTGCCGCGATAGGGAATGTGCAGGGCGCGGGCCTGCATGGCCCGCAGCATCAGCTCCGTCGCCAGGTGCAGCGCGCCGCCATTGCCGGAGGAGGCATAGGTCATGCCGCCCGGATCGGCCTTCAGCGCCGCCTGCAGCCCGGCCAGATCGCGCACCGGCGAATCCTTGCCCACGGTGATCAGCATCGGGATCACGCCGACCAGCGCGACCGGCACGAAATCCGCCTCCGGGTCGAACGGCAGGCGCTGGAACAGCGCGCGCAGCACAGCATGCGCCACGGTGGTGTAGAGGAAGGTGTGGCCGTCGGTGGCCTTGGCCACCACCTCCGTGCCCACCAGCACGCCCGCACCCGTGCGGTTTTCCACGATGATGCGCTGCGGCAGGCCGGCGGCCATGCGCTCGGCGAAAAGCCGCGCCGGGATGTCGGTCGGGCCGCCGGCTGCGAAGGGCACGACGAGCCGGATCGGCTGGGAGGGCCAGGCGCCCTGGGCGCGGGCGGGGGAGATCAGGGAAGGGGCCGCGAGGGCGGCCGCCGCGGCGCCGAGGAGGTGGCGACGATTCATAGGGCGTTGCTCCAATTATGCCTCAGGACAACGCAGAGCGCCGCCCGTCGATGCACGGCATGTCGCAACGCAACAATCCCGGGTCAACCTTCATCCGCCATCAAGCTTGCGTAGAGCTCCGGATCCGTCGCCCCTTCCGTCCCGAACAACAGCACCCGGCTGTCCGCATCCAGCCCCAGCAAGGCGCGGTACATCGGGTCCTTCGCCGCCAGCAGCAGGGCCGCGAGGCCGGCCACGGCGCTTTCCCCGGCGACGATCTTCGGCACCCGGCGGCCGAGCAGGCGCATGCAGTCCACCGCGCTGGCATCGGGCACCGCCATGAAGGCGAAGGCCGCCCGTTCCAGCTCCTGCCAGGCGAGCAGGCTGGGCTCGCCGCAGGCCAGGCCCGCCATCAGCGTGTCGAGGTCGCCTTCCACCGTCACCGGGGCGCCGGCCTCGGCGCTTTCCAGCAGGCAGGCGGCCTTCTCGGGTTCCACCACCACCACCTTCACATCCGGCCCGAAACGGGTGCGGAGCTGGATCGCCACCGCCGCCGCCACGCCGCCGACGCCGCCCTGGATGAAGGCATGGGTCGGTGCCTTGCCGGCCAGCTGGTCCGCCGCCTCATCGGCCATCAGCCGGTAGCCCTGCATCACGTCGCGGGGCACCTCGGTATAGCCCTCATAGGAGGTGTCGGAGACGACGAACCAGCCCTCCGCCGCCGCCATCCGGGCGGCCTCCCGCACCGCATCGTCGTAATTGCCGGGCACGACGCGGATTTCGGCGCCGTACTGGGCGATGGCGTCGCGGCGGCCCTGGCTCACCGTCTCATGCACGAAGATGACGCAGCGCACGCCGAAGCGCCGGGCGCCCCAGGCGACGGAACGGCCGTGATTGCCATCGGTGGCGCAGGTGACGGTGATGGCCCGCACCGCGTCCCGATGCGCGCCGGCCTCCAGCTCCGTCGCCGTGGCCGAATTGGCGACGCCGCGCCGGGCGAGTTCCGTGACCACCAGCCGCAGCACCGCATAGGCGCCGCCGAGTGCCTTGAAGCTGCCCAGGCCGAATCGCCCGCCCTCGTCCTTCCAATGCACCGAGGTGACCCGGCTGGCCGCGGCCACATCCGCCAGGTCGAGCAGCGGGGTCGGCGCATAGCCGGGCCAGCCGGCGATCTCGGCGCGCGCGCGGCGGAAGCCGGCCTCGGGAAGGACCACCAGCCCGGGCGTGCCATGGCGGCGGTTGATGAGCAGGCGGGAGGGACGGTCTGGGATCATGCGGCGAGAGTGGCGCGCGCGAAGGTCCACCGCAATCGCTTGGCGCCGGGACCGTCTGGCGGCAGTCTGCACGCCGAAGAAGATGGGGTGGAGAGCCTGATGCAGGTCACGATTCTGGGCGGTGGCGGCTTCCTGGGCCGCCGGCTGGCGGCACGTTTCGCGGCGGATGGGGCCGTGGGCGGGCAGCCCATCACCGCGCTGACGCTGTTCGACCTGCATGAGCCGGCGCCGCTGGAGGCCCCCTTCCCCGTCCATTGCCTGGCCGGCGACGTGGCCGATGCGGCGACGCTGGCCCGCGCCATTCCCGCCGGCACAGGGCTGGTGGTGCATCTGGCCGCCGTGGTCAGCGCGGCGGCGGAGGCCGATTACGAGCTGGGCATCCGGGTGAACATCGCCGGCACCCAGGCGCTGATCGACACCTGCCGGAAGCTGGCGTCCGATGACCGGAGGGCCGAAGGGCCCGGAGGTCTGAATCGGCCGCCCAGCTATCAGGCGCCCAGGGTGGTCTTCACCTCCTCCGTCGCCTCCTTCGACGGCGGGCAGGCGGCGAATGTGGCGGATGATGCGCGACAGCTGCCCACCAACAGCTACGGCGCCCAGAAGGCGATCGGGGAGTTGCTGCTGGCCGATGCGACGCGGCGCGGCTTCCTCGATGCCGTGTCCATCCGCCTGCCCACCGTGATGGTGCGCCCGGGGCGGCCCAATCGTGCCGCCAGTTCCTTCGTCTCCGCCATCGTGCGGGAACCGCTGCTGGGGCTGGAGGCGACCTATCCGGTGCCCGCTGATTTCCGCGTCTGGGTCTGTTCGCCCCGCCGCGCCGTGGACTGGCTGGCCCATGCGGCGGCGATGGACAGCGCCGCGCTCGGCCGTGACCGGGGCATCAACCCGCCGGGCATCTCGGCCAGCATCGACCAGATCCTGGACGCGCTGGCGGAGGTCGCCGGCCCCGAGGCCCGCGCCTTGGCGCGCCGGATCGAGGATGCGGAGGTCGAGGCGATCGTCGCCGGCTGGCCTGCAAGCTTCGCCGCGACCCGCGCCCCCGGCCTGGGCTTCGTGCCGTCAGAGCCGCTGGTGGATGTGGTGCGCGGCTTCATCGCGGACGACCTGGAAGCCACCCGGCGGGACCGCGTGCTGGGCTGAGGGCGTCTCCTCCGGCAGGTCGCGGTCGAAGATCTGGCAGAAGGGGATGCTCATCGCCGCCCGGACCTCCTCCAGCATCGGCGGCGCCATTCGGCCGCGCGACATGTCGAGCGGAAAATGCCCGATTGGCACGGAGGCGGTGCCGTGGGCCGGGATGATCACAGGCTCGGCCGGGGCCTCGACGATGCCGCGCAGCTCGATCCCGGTCATCACGGCGGCGGGAAGGTCATGCGGGTTGCGCACCACCATGCGGTACTCGCTGCGCGCCTCGGGGCGGGGATCGGCGATGACCTCCTGCTCGAACCGCTCCGCCACCAGATAGCTGGCCTCCACCCCCGCCCCGGCCTGGCAGGGGAAGGGCGTCTGCGCGAGGGAGGGTGTGGCGGCCAGAAGGAGCGTCAGGCTCAGGGTGATGACGGGGCGACACATGGGAACTCTCCTGCGATGGCGGCAGCTTGGCGCCATCGGGCGGCGTCTGGCCAAGACGGTCTGACTGTTGGTGTCATCGAAATAGCCTATTGCCGCCCGGAGTTGCCCATATTTCGTCACGCAGAACGTTTTTTGTTGCGAACTCAAGTAGTTGCATCGTCTCGTTTCCGGCGGCATGCTGCGGGAAACGTCCCGGGAGGACCCCATCCAAATGACCACCCGCCGCATACTGCTCGGTGCCGCAGCGACCTCCATCGCCACCCTCGCGGCGCCACGACTCGCCAAGGCCGCCTGGCCCGCCGACCGCGCCATCGAGGTGATCGTCCCCTTCCCGCCCGGTGGCGGCGTGGACAACATGGTCCGCCCCATCGTGCATTTCGTGACGCCGCGCCTGCCGGGCGCGCGCTTCGCCATCGTCAACCGCCCCGGCGCCGCCGGGCAGCTGGGCTTCGAGGCCTTGTTCAACGCGGCGCCGGATGGCTACACGCTGGGCGCCCTAACCAACACGGCGATGCACGCCATCGCGGTGGAGCGCACGCCCCGCTACAGGCCGGAGGACTTCACCTATATCGCCAATGTGGTCGATGATCCGGGCGGCTTGTGGGTGCGCGCCGACAGCCCCTGGCGCACGCTGGACGATCTGAAGGAAGCGGCGAAGAAGGACCCGGAGGGCATCGGCGTCGGCACCGCCGGCATCGGCTCCGACGACCACATGCTGCAGCTCAGCTTCGAGGAAGCGGCCGGGGTGCGGCTGCTGCACGTGCCCTATAACGGCACCGCGCCGGTGCAGCGGGACGTGCTGGGCGGCAGCCTGCCCATTGGCAGCTTCAACATGAGCGAGGGCGTGGCCCTGCTGCGGGAGGGCCGCATCCGCTGCCTGGCGCAGGGCGGGCCGGAACGCTGGGCGCCGACCGGCCAGGTGCCGACTTTTCGGGAGCAGGGCTACGAGGTGCTGGGCGGTTCCGCGCGCGGCATCGGCGCGCCGCCCGGCCTGCCGGAGGAAATCCGCGTGAAGCTGGAAGCCGCCTTCCGCGAGGCGCTGGCCGACCCAGCGCTGATCGCCGATGCCGAGCGCACCGGCCTGCCGCTGCGGGGACTGGTCGGCAAGGACTACCGCGACATGATGCGGGCCGACCATGCCGTGCTCCAGGGGCTCTGGCAGCGGCGCCCCTGGCGGAGCTGACCTACGCGGCCTCTGCCCCCTGCGCTTCCAGTGCGGCGCGCCATGCCTCGGTCAGCGGCACCTTCTCACCGCTGTCCTGGCGCGTCACCACACATACCGCGCGCGCGGTGCAGCAGGGCGTGCCGTCGATCAGCAGGGCGTAGTCCTGCACATAGGAGCTGCGGCGGAAGGAGACGGTGCGGCAGGTCAGCGTCACAGCCTCGTTGAACCGCACGCCGCGCAGGTAGCGCACCTCCAGCTGCGCCACGACCGGCCCCGGCCGGTCCTGCGCCAGCGCCGCGCCAGTCAGCGCCTGCCAATGCGCCACCCGCAGATCCTCGAACAGCACCAGATAGGCCGCGTGATTCACATGGCCATAGGCGTCGCATTCGGACCAGCGGATGACGTGTTCGCGGATCATCGGCCGGGCCGATTCCGATGTCCGGGCCATGCGGCCCTCCCATCATCGGACCGGATCACGCCGGCGGAACCGGCCGCGGCTTCCGGTTCTCGTCGATGGCGACGAAGGTGAAGACGCCCTCCGTCACCAGGCACATCTCCTCCTCCGAGCGTTCGCGCCGCCAGGCCTCGACCTCGATGCGCATGGAGGTGCGGCCGACGGAGACCACCTCGGCAAAGATGCTGACCTCGTCGCCGACCAGCACCGGCATGTGGAACTTCATCCCCTCCACCGCGATGGTCGCGACCCGACCACGGCCGCGGCGCCCGGCGGCATTGCCGGCCGCGAGGTCCATCAGCCCCATCAGCCAGCCACCGAAGATGTCGCCGGAGGGGTTGGCATCGGCCGGCATGGCGATGGTGCGCAGCTTCGGCGCATCAATGGGCGGGGTGCGGGTGGCCGGGTTGGGCAAGCGTGTCTCCATGATAGGATCGGTGCGAGCCCCATCCTTACGGTCCCCATGCCACAAGTCCACTTCCTGACGCATCCGGAGGTCGTCATCGACCCGGCCGTGCCGATTCCCGACTGGCCGCTCTCGCCACGCGGCCTGGCGCGCAGCCGGGCGATGCTGGCGGAGCCCTGGGTGGCCGGCATCGGCGCGGTGTTCAGCAGCACGGAGCGCAAGGCCCGGGACATGGCCGACATCCTGGCCGGGCATCTCCGCCTGCCTGTCACACAACGCGCGGCGCTGGGCGAGAACGACCGCAGCGCCACCGGCTACCTGCCACCCGCGGAGTTCGAGGCCACGGCGGATGAATTCTTCGCCCGGCCGATGGACAGCGTGCGGGGGTGGGAACGCGCGATGGATGCGCAGTCGCGCATCGTGGCGGCGGTCGCCGCGGTGCTGGCGCAGGCGCCACCCGGCGATGTGGCGATCGTGGCGCATGGCGGCGTCGGCGCGCTGCTGCTGTGCCACATCAAGGGAATCGCGATCAGCCGGGCGGAGGATCAGCCCGGCGCGGGCGGTGGGAATGCCTTCCGCTTCACGCGGGAGGGTTGGCGGCTGCTGGAGGGTTGGCGACGCCTGGGCTGACGTCGCACCCTCCCCGGCCAGCTCATAGCAGCGGATCGGTCTCTTGACCGGTCCGAGCGCCCGAACGGGCGCCGCCGCAAGTGCGGCGAAGCCAAGGAAACCGGAGGTTTCCGCCCGTCACGCCTTTGGCGTGCCTCCGGCACGACTGAGGGGCCCTGGAGCGGTCACGCGGAAGGGCCGTTGGTATCAGGCCGGGCCGAGCTTGAGAATGGCCCGCGCCACGGCCTGCGCCCGCGGCACCAGGCTAGAGAGTTCCAGATACTCCTCCGGCGTATGCGCCTTGCCGCCCACGGGGCCGACGGCGCAGAGCGTCGGCGCGCCCATGGCGGCGGTGAAGCCGCTATCGGCGCAGCCGCCCGAGAACTCGCCGCTCGGGTCGAAGCCGGATTCCGTCGCGGCGGCGCGATAGGTGGCGAACAGCTTCGCGGCCTCCGGCGATTGCGTCAGCGGCAGGAACTCGCCCTTGATGGTCAGCTTCGCGCGGGTGCCGGGGACGAAGGAGGTGTCGATGATGGCGTGGATCTTCGCCATCACCTCCTCCCGATCCGCGGGCTCGACATAGCGCAGGTCGATCTGGCCCTGGGCATGCGGCGCCACCGTGTTGACGCTCTGCCCGCCGGTCACCAGGCCGACATTCAGCGTGATACCGCGCTTCAGGTCGGTCAGGGCATGGATCGCCGTGATCTTCGCCGCCAGCTCGCCGATGGCGCTGATGCCGGCCTCGAAGTTGCCGCCCGAATGCGCGGCCTTGCCCTCGATGTCGAAGACGGAAAACACGCCGCCCTTGCGGCCGGTGACGATGCCGCCATTGGGACGGCCGGGTTCGGAATTGAACACGACGCGCGCCGCCTTGGCCTCCGCCTCGATCACCGGGCGGCCCTCCGGCGAGCCGATTTCCTCATCGCCGGTGAACAGCGCCACCAGCGGGCCGGGCGCGCCGCCGAATTTGCGGAACGCGGCCAGGACGAACATGTTCATCACCAGCCCGGCCTTCATATCGGCCACGCCAGGGCCGAAGGCGCGGTCGCCCTCGATGGTGAAGGGGCGGCGCGTCGGCTCGCCCTTCGGGAAGACGGTGTCGCGATGGCCCATCAGCAGGATGTTCTGCCGGGCATTGCCGCCGCTGACGCTGCTGCCGTCATCCAGCACGGCGCGGATGCAGTCGCCGTGCTTCTGCTGTGGCAGGGTTTCGACCGGGATGCCCTGCGCCGCCATGAAGCGCGCGACCTGCGCGCCGACCTTGTCGACGCCTTCCTTGTCGTAGCTGCCGCCATCGGTGTCGACCATCTCGCGCAGCGCCTGGATCATTGGCTCGCGTTGTGTGGACAGCCAGTTGATGATGTCGGTCTCGGTGGACATGGTTATCCGGTCTCCTCGGTCGGGTCACAGCCTCGCATCCGATGCAAGGCCTGAAAAGGCCCGCGCGTCCCGCAGGCTTCATCGCGACGTCATCGCGCAGTCATCCCCCGCGCCTAGCTTCCGCCGCCTTCGGAACGGGAGCCATCCACATGATCCAGCGCAGACATATCCTCGGCGCGACAGCCGGCGCGGCACTGCTGCCGCGCTTCGCCATTGCGCAGAACGCAGCACCGGATACGCGGCCTTCCATCACGGTGGCCGTGCAGATCGTCAGCATCTCCGGCACGCTGGAGCCGATGCGCGAACAATCCAATGTCGGCTTCCGCATCATGCCGAGCTTTTCCGAGCCGCTGATCGGCATCGACTGGACGCGCACGCAGCGCGCCGAAGCGGTGCTGGCGACATCCTGGCGCCGCATCGATGCGAAGACGCTGGAACTGACGCTGCGCGACGACGTGCGGATGCATGACGGCCGGGTGATGGAGGCGGAAGACGTCGCCTTCACCTTCAGCAACGAGCGCATGTGGACCGGCCTGCCCGCCGATACGCGCGGGTTGTTCGTCTCCACCACCGCCGGCGGCGCGGGCAAGACGCCGCCGCCCGAGGCCGCCGCGATCAGCCGCGCGCATTTCCCGAATTTCGAGCGGATGGAAGTGGTGGACCGCCGCACGGTGCGCTTCGTGAACTCGGTGCCGGATGTGACGCTGGAAGGCCGGCTGACGCGCACCACCGGCGCCATCTTCTCCCGCGCCGCCTTTGCCCAGGCCGCGACCTGGCTGGACTGGGCGCGCAAGCCGGTGGGCACGGGACCGTACCGCGTCGCCTCCTTCCGCCCGGGCCAGGACCTGGTGCTGGAAGCGCATGACGAATACTGGGGCGGTCGTCCGCCGCTGAAGCGCATCCGCTTCGTCGAGGTGCCGGACGTCGCCTCCCGTGTCGCAGGACTCCAGGCCGGCGACTACGACTTCATCTGCGACCTGCCGCCGGACCAGATCCAGGGCATCGAGCGCAGCGCGCGCCACCATGTCGTCGGCGGGCCGATCAACAACAACCGGCTGATCGTCTGGGACAAGACGCATCCCGTGCTGGCCAACCCGCTGGTGCGCCGCGCCATGTCGCACAGCATCGACCGGCAATCGATCGTCGACAGCCTGTGGGGCGGCCGCACCGCGGTGCCGCGCGGCCTGCAATGGGAGGTCTATGGCGACATGTACCTGGCCGATTGGGAAGCGCCCCGCTTCGACCTGGCCGAGGCGCGCCGCCTGCTGCGGGAGGCGAATTATCGCGGCGAACCGATCCCGTACCAGTTGCTGAACAACTACTACACGCTGCAGGTCGCTTCCTCGCAGATCCTGGTCGAGGGCTGGCGCCAGGCGGGGCTGAACGTGCAGATCGAGATGAAGGAGAATTGGGGCCAGATCATCGGCCGCTTCGAGGGCCGTGGCCTCTGCGACAATTCCAACACCGCCGTCTTCAACGACCCGGTGGCGCCGATGTCGGTCTACGCGCCGGGCGGCCAGACCTGGGCCAGCGGCCAGTGGCAGAATGACGAGGCGCCCAGGCTGATGGACGCTCTCCAGACGGAAAGCGATTTGACAAAACGCCGCGACACCTTCCGCCGCCTGCTGACGCTGACGGAGCGCGAAGACCCCGCCTATACGGTGCTGTTCCAGACCGCGAACTTCACCGGCAAGCGCAAGGACCTGCCCTGGCAGGCCTCGAAATCCTTCGTGATGGATTTCTCGGCCCGCAACTGGGGCGGTGCGGCCTGAGCTACTCCACCTTGCCGATACGCTGGACGGCGCGCAGCAGCCGCGCGCTGTCCTCCGCGAAGAAGCGGGCAAATTCCGGCGCGTCCAGATAGGCCACGGGCGCGCCGGCGGCGGTGAAGGCGTTCACCAGCGCCGGGTCCTGCACCGCTTGCCGCACCGCGTCGCGCAGCTTCTGCTGCACCGGCGCGGGCGTCGCCGCCGGCACGAACATGCCGGCCCAGATGTAGAACTCGACCTCCGAAAATCCCTTCTCCATGAAGGTCGGCACATCGGGGAAGGAGGCCACGCGGTCCTTGCCCCAGCAGCCCAGCACCCGCACACGGCCCGACCGGACATGTTGCGTCAGCGTGCCCGGCGCGGAGGCCAGCGCCTGCACCTGGCCGCCGAGCAGCGCGGTGATGGCGGGGCCGGCGCCGCTGAAGGGCACATGCAGCGCGCGGAAGCCGGCGGCGGCGGAGAGCATCTCCATCGCCACATGCAGCGTGCCGTAGGTGCCGGAGGAACCGTAGGGGATGTTGCCGGGGCTCGCCTTCGCCGCGGCGATGAACTCCTCCATCGTCTGCCAGGGCGCGCTGGCCGGCACCGCGAGCATGGTCGGGTCCGCATTCACCAGCGCGATCGGGGCGAACTGGTCCACGGTATAGGGCGGCGCGCGGCCGAACAGTTTTTCCGCTTCCGGAATCACCGCGATGGACGACAGCGCCATCAGCGTCGTGTAGCCATCCGGCGCGCTGCGGGCGACGAAGGCATTGCCGATGGCGCCGGCAGCGCCGCCGCGATTCTGCACCACCACGGCCTGGCCGAGGATCTTCTCCATCGCCGCCGCCGTGGGACGCGCGGCGAGGTCGGCCTGCCCACCCGGCGGGAAGGCCACCACCATGTTCAGCGGGCGCGAGGGGAAGTCGGATTGGGCCAGGGCGGTGCCGGCGAAGGGCAGCGCTGCAGCGGCGCCCAGCAGGGTGCGACGGTTCATTCTTGTTTCCTCCCGTAAGGTGGCCCGATCAGGCCACCGCATTCTCCAGCACGCCAATCCCCGAAATCGCGATCTTCACCACGTCGCCGGACTTCAGGAAGACCGGCGGGTTGAAGCCGATGCCGACGCCGGCCGGCGTGCCGGTGGCGATCACATCGCCCGGCTCCAGCGTGATGACGGCGCTGATCGCCTCGATCAGGGTGGGGATGTCGAAGATCAGGTCCGCCACCGGCGCATGCTGGCGCTGCTCGCCATTCACCCAGGTGGTCAGCACCAGCTTGGTCGGGTCCGGCACCTCATCCGCCGTCAGGATGGCGGGACCCATGGGGCAGAAGGTGTCGAGGCCCTTGCCCAGGATCCACTGGCTGTGCCGCTTCTGCAGGTGGCGGGCGGTGACGTCGTTGATGATGGTGTAGCCGAAGACGTGCTTCAGGGCGTCGGCCTTGGAGATGCCGCGCCCACCGGCACCGATCACAACGCCCAGCTCGCCCTCATAATCCAGGCCGCCGGTCGTATCGAGATGCCCCAAAATCTTCTCGCCATTGGCGATGATGCTGGTATGCGGCTTGGAGAAGACCACCGGAAAGGGCGGCACCACATCCTTGGCGCCGCCATCGAAGCCCGATCCCGCGAATTCCTTGGCGTGCTCGTGGTAGTTCTTGCCAACGCAGAACACGTTCTTCGGCGGGCGCGGGATCGGCGCGCAGAGCTTGGCGCCCTCCACCTTCGGCGCCTTGGCCAGGGCGGCCCGCGCCTTGTCCAGCAAAGCGGGCTCGGCCGCCGCCAGGTCCAGCATGCTCTGGCCGCGCAGCAGCGGCTCGGCCGCGGCGAGGTCCAGCACCACATCGCCCTCGCCCAGCGCGCCGACTTCCTGCTGCAACTTGCCGGGGCGCGTGAATGTCACCAGCCGCATGTCGAGATCTTCCTCATGGGGCGGACCGGGTCGGACCCTCGGGCCGCTAGTTCAGCTTCGCCCGCATCTGCCCGGTTTCCGCCGGATTGGCCAGGGGCAGGCTGGCGGCGCGTTCCAAAGCGCGGGCGGCGCGGAAGGCCAGGTCGTCGCGATACAGCGCGGCCGCCACCTGCACCCCGCGCGGCATGCCGGCCTCGTCCAGCCCGATCGGCACGGCGATGGCGGGCTGGCGGGTCAGGTTGAAGGCGAAGGTCCAGGGCGCCCAGTCGCGCCACAGCGCCTCCACCGGCTTGATGGTGGGCGCGTCCGCATCGAAGGCGGCCGTCGGCGTGGCGGCGGTGAGGATCAGGTCGTAGCGCTGGTGGAAGCGCGCCATGGCATGCGCGCATTCCACCCGGAGCATGTCGGCGCCCAGGAAATCGGCGGCGGACATGTCGCCCATCCTGCGCGCCACCTCCTCGATCCCGGCATCGAGCTGGCCGCGCTTGTCTTCCGTCGCGCCGTTCCAGATGCGGGCGATGGCAACCCCCCAGACTCGGGAGAAGATGGCGCGGGTATCGGGCAGTTGCGGGTCCGCCTCCTCGACGATGGCGCCCTGTTCGGCGAGCAGCTTGGCGGCCACCTGCAAGGCGGCCTCCCCTTCCTCATCCAGCGGAGGTTCGAAGCCCAGGCGGCGCACCACGGCGACGCGCAGCCCGGCAACGCCCTGGTCCATGCCCTGGCGCCAGTCGCGCGGGTCATCCGGCAGGCTGACCGGGTCGCGCAGGTCGAAGCGGGCCATGGCGGACATCATCAGCGCCGCATCGCCGACGCTGCGCGTCATCGGCCCGGCGCAGGCGACCGAGGAAAACGCCCCATGCGGCCATTGCGGGATGCGGCCGTAGCTCGGCTTCACCCCCACCAGCCCGCAATAGGAGGCCGGGATGCGGACGGAGCCGCCGGCATCGGTGCCGATATGCAGCGGCCCGAAACAGGCCGCCCCGGCCGCCCCGGCGCCGGAGGAACTGCCGCCGGCGGAGCGCTGCGGGTTCCAGGGATTGCGCGTCACGCCATGCAGCGGGCAGTCGCTCGGCGTCTTCCAGCCGAATTCCGTCGTGGTGGTCTTGCCGATGATGACGGCGCCCTCGGCCAGCAGGCCCATGACGGCGGGCGCGTTCTCGGTGGCGGGGGTCGCATCCGTGGTCAGGCTGCCGCGGCGGGTCGGGAAGCCCACCATGTTCAGCAGGTCCTTCACCGTGCAGGGCACGCCATCCAGCATCCCCATCGGCCGGCCGGCGGCCCAGCGTGCCTCCGATTCGCCGGCCTGGCGCAGCGCATGCGGGTTCATCACCGCGAAGGCGTTCACCCAGGGATTGTAGCGCGCCACGCGTTCCAGCACCGCCTTCAGCGCCTCCACCGGGGACAGAGCGCGGGTGGCATACAGCGCCAGAAGCTGTTCCGCCGTCATCTGGGCGGGGTCGGTGGGCGGGCTCATGCGGGGCTTCCGGAACGGGTCATCGGGGTGCAGCATGGCGCCTCACCAAGGCCAGGGAAACCCCGCACATGACCAGCGCCAATCCGTGGGAATGGAGCGAGCCGGAATGGCGCGAGATCGTCGGCCGCGCCCGCGCCGGCCGCAGCCTGCGCCCCGCGAGCTGGCCGGGCGGCGCGCGCTGCTGCGTGACGCTGAGCTTCGACGCGGATCATGAGACGATTCCGCTGCGCGACAGCGACGAAAGCCCGATGCGCATCAGCCAGGGGCAGTACGGCAACCGCCAGGGCATTCCCCGCATCCGCGCTTTGCTGGCGCGGCACGGCATCCCGGCCACCTTCTTCTACCCGGCCGTTTCCGCCCTGCTGCATCCGGAGGAAGTCCGCGCCGTGGCCGCCGAGGGCCATGAGATCGGCATCCATTCCTGGATCCACGAGGCCAATACGAAACTCCCCCCCGGTGTCGAGCGCGAACTGACCCTGCGCGCGGCGGAGACGCTGGAAAAGATCAGCGGCCAGCGCCCGGTCGGCATGCGCACCGCCTCCTGGGATTTCTCGGTCGATACGCTGTCCATCATCAAGGAGATGGGGCTGCTCTATGACAGCTCCCTGATGGCCGATGACGATGCCTATGAGTTGCTGGACCAGGGCCAGCCCACCGGAATCGTGGAGCTGCCGCCGGAATGGATCCGGGACGACGCGGTCTATTTCAACATGCTCCGCTTCTCCGGCCTGCGCCCGTACACGCCCCCCTCGGCGGTGGAGGAGATTTTCGCGGCGGAATTCGACGGGGCCTATGAGGAAGGCGGGATGTTCCTGCTGACCATGCACCCGCATGTCATCGGCCATCGCAGCCGCATCGCCCTGCTGGACCGGCTGGTGACCCGGATCAAGAAGTTCGAGGGCGTGTGGTTCGCCACCCATGCCCAGGCGGCGCAATGGTGCAAGGACAACGCGGCGGGGGTGTAGCCGAGGTCGAACGCCCTCTCCGAGGAGAGGGCGCGTCCGGCTGTTCAGTGCACCGCGCCCTGCCTCAGCAGCGTGGCATAGACATCCCGCGTCGCGGCGCTCAGCGACCGCGACAATTCCTCCAGCCCCGCCACCTGGTCCACACGCGGCGTCGCCCGCACGAGTTCCGCCTCGGACAGCACCAGCGGCACCAGGCCGGTGGCGCGCGCCAAGCCGATCAGCAGGGCGTCGCGCGGATCGGGGATCTCGTCCTCCAGGATCACGCCACGAAGCCGCCGCCGCACCTCCGCCGTCTCGGCGCGGCCGGTGGCCTTGGGGTAGCGGCGTTCGGGGAAGACCCAGAGGAATCGGTCCTCGATCCGCCGCAGCACGCCGCCATCCACCAGCCGTTCCAGCACCTGTGCCCGCAGCGCCGGTCCCGACTTGGCGATGTCCTGGATCCACCAGCGGCTGGTCCGTTCCGGCGCCCCGGTCGCCAGCCGCGCCAGCACGCCATCCAGCAGCGCATCCCCGGTCGGCCGCTGCTGCACCAGCACCAGCCGGTCGAGATCGGTGTCGATGCGCCCGGCCAAAGCCAGTTCCATCAGGATGGCGCCGGCCAGCGCCAGGTCCCCGGCCGGCCCTGGCAGGCCGACCGGCTTGCCGGTCTCGTCATCGAGAAGGAGGAGAAGAATCTCCTCCGGCATGGTCAGTGACATCGCGTCCCCCGCATCGCAGCCGCGCAGCCTGCCACGAGGCGGGGGGGCGGGTCATCACCCCACCACGATGTTGAACTGCCGGGCCACCACGGTCCATTCGGCGATCTCCTGGCGGATGATCGAGACGAAGGCATCCCCGGCCGGCGGCGGGTTGCGCGGCATGGTCTGGAGATCGACGAAGCGGGACATCAGCTCCGGCCGCGCCAGGATCGGCGGCATGATGGCATTCAGCCGCTCGACGATCGGCGCCGGCAGGCCCTTGGGTCCGGAGAGGCCGAGCCATTGCGCGGAGGTCAGCTTCGGGAAGCCCAGCTCGGCGAAGGTCGGCACGTTCGGGAACATTGCCAGCCGCTGCGGCGTGGAAACCGCCAGCGCGCGCAGCGACCCGTCGCGCATCTGCGCGGTGTTGGTGGTGATCGGGTCCACCATGCATTCGATATTGCCCGCCAGCACATCCTGCATGGCCGGCGCGCTGCCGGCATAGGGGATGTGGTCGAGGTTCGGCGCATTCGCCTCGGACGACAGCATGGCCCCCAGCAGATGCGGGGCGGAGCCGATGCCGGAGGAGCCGAAGCGCACCGGCCGGGTGCGCGCCGCCGTCAGAAGCTGCTCCAGGGTCTGGAAGGGGGAATTGGTCCGCACCAGGATGATGTTCGGCGCCTCCACCAGATGCGTCATATGGGTGAAGTCGTTGATCGGGTCGAAGGGCAGCGTCGGCCGCGTGGCGGTCGAGAAGACATGCACGGAGGCGTGGCTGACCAGCAGCGTGTAGCCATCCGGCTGCGCCTTGGCGACGACATCCGTGCCGATGATGCCGCCGGCGCCGGCGCGGTTTTCCACCACCACGGACTGGCCCAGCGCCTGGGCCATCATCGGCGCCATCAGGCGGGCGACGGTGTCCACCAGCCCGCCTGGGGGGAACTGGGCGACCAGGCGGATCGAGCGGTTGGGCCAGGCGGCCTGCGCGCTGGCGATGGACGGCATGGCGAGCGCCGCGGCGGCGCCCCCCAGAATCTGACGACGATGCAACATTTCTGCGCTCCCGGCTTACGGACTGGGCGGGGTCCGCGCATCGCCTGGGCAGTCCCGCCCTGGGCCGAGGCACTGTTCCGCCACCGGACCGGGAAGGTGCAAGGCGCGTGCCGAAGCTTCCGGTGCTGGCAGGGGGCGGCTCAGCCCTCCCGCCGCGTTGTCCCCAGGCCGACGCCCCGGATATCGGCCACCGCCACCCCCAGCGAGCGGTTCAGGCTTTCGATCCGCGTCACCACGCCGAGCCAGGGCTGCACCGCCTCCAGCTCCGCCTCGGAAAAGATCAGCGGCAGCAGCCCGGCGGCACGGGCCAGGCCGAGCAGCAGGGCGTCATGCGGCTCGGGCAGTTCCTCCCGCAGCAGCAGTTCGCGCAGCCGGGCGCGGGCTTCCGCGACCTTCGGCCGGCCGGGCGCCTTGGGGTAGCGGCGGTCGGGCAGGATCCAGAGCACCCGGTCCTCCACCCGCCGCAACAGGCCGCGCGCCACCAGCCGGTCCAGGATCATGGCCCGGGCGGCGGGCGCATCGCGCGCCAGCAGCGGGATGGCGCCGCGCGCATCGGTCGGCGCATCCGGCGCCGCCAGCCGCGCCAGCGCCGCATCCAGCGCCGCATCGCCGGTCGGCGTCGCATCGACCAGGATCAGCCGGTCCCGGTCCGTATCCACCCGCCCGGCCAGGGCCAGCTGCATCAGCAGCGCGCCGGCCAGCGCCCGGTCGGGCGCCATGCCGGCGCGGCCCACGGGGCGGCCGCTGTCGTCATCCAGCGCGAGGAGGACGATCTCCTCCGCCAGGGTCAGCGCCGTGTCGCTCATCCCTGGCCGAGGGCGGCGGACCAGGGGGACATCACATCGGTGATGCCGACGCGCTCCCCGCCCTGGCGGATCTGGATCAGGTTCGGGCAGGCGAAGTTCACCGGGAGCACGGCATGCTCCACCACCTCCAGCGGCCCGGCGGCCGCCAGCGCGTCCAGCGTGGCACGCGGCAAGGTGCGGTCCGCCGTTGCGCCCTCCGGGCCGCTGACATCAATTCGGGGAAAATGCGCCGCCGCCTCCGGGTCCATGCCGAAGCCGGTGACCAGGGACAGCATCTGGAACACGGCGGCCAGGATGCGCCGCCCGCCGGAGGCGCCGAGCGCCATTTCCGGCACACCGGCGGCATCGGCGACGATGACCGGGGACATGTTGGTCAGCGGCCGCTTCTTCGGCCCGATCTCATTGGCGCTGCCCGGGCGCGGGTCGAACCACATGACGCCGTTGTTCATCAGCACGCCGGAGCGCGGCAGCACCACGCGCGAGCCCATGGAAGACAGCAGCGTGGTGGTCATCGACACCATCATCCCATCGGCATCGACGACATTGAGATGGGTGGTGCAGCTGTCGGAGCCCTTCGGCTCGGCATCGCCCAGCCCCGCCAGCCGCTCCGCATAGGCATCCTGCATCGCCTTGGCGAAGGCGAGGTGCCAGGCGGTGCCCGGCGCGCTGCCGGACCAGTCGGCGGCCTCCATCAGCGCCATGACGCGCTGGAAGGTGGGCGCGGCGGTCAGGCCGTTGGACAGGTGCAGCGTATGGCCGCGCCAGGGCACGGAGATGGCCGGCAGCACCCGCGCCTGGCAGCCGGCGAGATCGGCGGCGGAGAGGATGCCCCCCGCCTCCTTCACATCCGCGGCGATGGCGGCGGCGACATCGCCCTCATAGAAATCGCGGAACCCTGCCTGCTGCAGCCGCTCCAGCGTCGCCGGCAGGTTGCCCTGGCGGAAGAAGCCCGGCGTGCCCTGGTAGGGGGCGACCGGCGGCAGGCCATTGGGCAGGTAGATGCGCGCCGATTCGGGATAGAGCTTCAGGGTGGAGGCGGCGTTGGCGACCTTCAGCGTGGTGAACCAGTCCTGCGGCAGGCCGCGCTTCGCCAGCGCCACCGCGGGGGCCAGCACATCGGCCACCGGCATGCGGCCGCGCTTTTCATGCAGCAGCGCATAGCCCGCGACGGCGGAGGGGATGCAGAAGCTCATCGGCCCGTGGATGTTGCGATCGCCCTCCACCTCCGGCCAGGCGAACAGGTCCTGCTTCATCCGCCCCGTCATCGGGAAGTCGCGGGCATGCAGGCCGGCGGGGGAGACGGGGCCGAAATCGAAGGTCTCGGCCGCGCCGCCGGGGGCGGCGACCTGGGCGAAGCCGATGCCGCCGAGGCCGCAATTCCAGGGCTCCATCGCGGCAAGCGCGAAGGCCATGCCGACCGCCGCATCGGCCGCATTGCCGCCGGCCTCCAGGATGGCGAGGCCGGCCTCGGCGGCGGCGCGGGACTGGCTGGCGACCATGCCCCGGCGGCCGCGGGCGGCGGGCTTGGTGACCTGCCAGTGCTGGGTGGTCTGGGCGGGTGGTTTGTAGGTGAGCGTCATCGTGAAAAGGTCCTCCGTGGGCGGGAGGATCGGCCGGGGGCGGCGGGCCGGCAAGCCCGGGCAGGAGGGGTCGCCTGCTCAGGAGGTCTCGGTGATCGCCACGCAGCGATCGAAGCGCTGTTGCGCCCAATCCTCCTCGGGAATCCAGAACTGGATATTGCCGCCTCCCCCCAGCGACAGCCACGCGGAACTGTCTGAATCGAACTGCGCCAGGAGCCGGTGCGGCACGGCAAAGCCGTGGTCCGCCCGCTGGATGGCCTTGTGCGTCCCGAGGAACTGGTGCCGTACCAGCTCGCTGCTCGCTGCAGACAACTGGCGCGCAGGGAGATGGCGCATGAGGACCATGCGCAACAAGGCGGGTGGCATCACCTGTGTCGCCACATCCGGCGCATAGTTGAGAAGGAGGTCCATGCCGAGGATGGCGGTTTCCGCCAGTTGGAAGTAACCGATCGGCGTGGCCGTATAGCCTTCACCCAGCCCCGCGACCCAGCGCCGGAAGACGGCGACGTCCGCGGGATCCGGCGCGGAGAACGGATCGTGGTCCTGCGACCGGGACATCCATTCAAATGCTTCGGCGGCCCATCCCAGAATCACAGCGCGGTTCTGGTCGATATAGGCTGCTCGCTGCGCATGCGCGCGCTCCAGCCCTCGGAGGCGCCTGTCCCTGCTCCCACCTCCCCGCCACCATTCGACCCATTCGAGTTCGCCTTTGATGTAGTGGCGTAACATGCCGGCGAAGGTGACGACATGCAGCCAGGCATAGGGCCAGCCGGCGCCCGGCGGCCAATCCCGTTCGTCGCGTCCGCCCGCCGCGGGCATGGGCTCGCCCGCGCGCACCAACTGCCGCGCCTGTGGTTGGACGAAAGGCTGGAACCCGCCAAGTTGGTCAGCGATGCGCGCCCGGCGTCTGTCTTCATATTCCCGCGTGTAAAGGCTTCTCAGCGCCTGTGGCCAGGCATGAAACCCGCTGGGTTCGGCGGGGAAATCCGTGATCGGCCGCGCCTCCAGCAACCAGCATGGGAGGTAGCGCGTGGCGGCCGCCCAGCGACGGTTGGACGCGAGATGGAGGGACATCTCCTCGATCCCGCCGGGGGAATCGCGGTATGGCCGCAGATCCGCCGGAGCATCACGCGGCGGCGCCGCGGCGGCTTCCTCCCGCCTTGCATGCAGGACGCGGCCGGGCTGCGCGGCATTGAAGGGCAGTTCATTGAAGAAGAAGAACAGCATACCGCTGGCGCGCAACCCGCCGAAGACCGAGTGGCCTGACAGCGTATCCAGGTCGAGCTGGGCCAGGAATCGCAGCGGCCCGTCCTCGTCGCGCGGCCATTCCAGTCGCGCCGGCAGGTTCGGCCGCCCGCCCAGGCGCGAGACGGGGCGCACCGCCCGCCCCCCGGTCGCCAGGGCGCGGGTCAAAAGCAGCGCCTCCTGCCGATGGCTTTCCAGGAAGCGCCGCTGCTCGTCCTCGCCACCGGACCCGATCCGCATGGCCACCGCATCCGACCAAGGCTCCGCCACGCAACCGTCTCCTGCTGGTCCGTCCCTGTCGTGCGTCCTACCTCAGTCCGTGCACGCCAAGCCATGGTCCATGGCGCGAAAGCCAGGCATGCTCGAACAGCCTGTCACCCCCCCTTCTGGCTGTCCGCGAGGCCCTTGCCCATCAGCAGCCCGAGTTCCCCCGGCCGGTCACTGTATTCGCGCATGGTGCGATAGGGCACGTCGGTGATCTCGGCGATCAGGTTCAGCTTCTGCGCGACATCCAGCGCGCTGAATTTGCCCGCGCGGGAGCGCTTCTCGTACAGCGCCGCCACGGCCTGGACGGTGCGCGGCGGGATCAGGGCCAGCACCCGCGCATGTTCCGGCGTGATGTCGGCCGCCACCAGCATGCGGCTCACCATGCTGTAGGGCTTGAAGGCCATGGCCGCCGGCGGGCGGCCGTCCCGCGCGCGGCTTGCCAGGTGGCCTGTCGGCTGGCCCGAAGGGGGCGTCGCGGTCAGGTCGGCGGCGGGGAAATCCAGCTCCACGCCGTTCTCCTGCTCGATGAAGACGCGGTCGCCATCGCTGTCCAGCACCAGGCCGCTGCGTCGGCCGTCGCGGTGCCACACCTTCTGCCCTACCTGGAACATGCACCGATCCTCCTCAGCCAGGCCGCAGGCGAGGATCGCCGGCGGGTCGTCAGGCGCGGTTCTTGCCCATGCGACGCCTGGCGACCGCCTGTTCGAAATCCAGGTCCTCATGCCAGCTCAGATGCCGCGTCAGCGAGGCCTGCGCCGCATCCCCATCGCCGCGCGCCAGCAGGTCCAGGATCTCGTCATGCTCCCTGGAGATACGCGGCTTCGGCCGGACATCGTGGCCGAGGCCCCAGACCACCGAGAGCTGCCGCGCCACGCTCAGCCAGATGCCATGCAGCACGCCATTGCCCGAAAGCCGGCAGATTTCGCCGTGATAGGCCTCGTCCGCCGCGACGATCGCCGCGGTGTCGCCGCCCTCCGCCACCGCATTGTAGCGCTGCGCGGCGCGGCGGGCCGGCGCCAGCAGCGCCTCCGTCGCCGGGCCATTGGCCAGGATTTCCCGCAGCGCCAGGGATTCGAGCGCCGCGCGCACCCGCATCAGCTCGGCCACCGCCCGGTTCGTCACCTGCATCAGCCGCATGCCCTTATAGGGCGTGGAGACGACGATGCCCTGGCTTTCCAGCAGGCGCAGCGCCTCCCGCACCGGGACGCGGCTGATGCCGAGCTCGCGGGCGATCTCCGCCTCCACCAGCCGGTCCCCCGGCAGGAAGACGCCACGGGCGGCGGCGGCCACCACGGCCTCCGCCGCCTGCTCGACCATGGTCCGGGGATGCACCGGCGCCAGGCGGCGCGCGTCACTGACAGCGGAATCCCCGGTTTCGGGTGGGTTGTTGGACTCGGCGGTCATGGCATTCACGGGCGGCGGCCTTGGGTCTGTCGATGTATAATGTAAGGTCATTTGACCACATGATGAAGGCGAATGTCTCGTGCCATGAAATTCGTGGGACGATGGCCGGCACACCACCTCCCCCTTGGAGGGCGGGGCGATTGCGCCTAAGCACGCCCGGAATCGATCACGGGACCGCCCCGCGGGCTCATGGCAGGAATTGGGAGAGGAATTGTGGCAGAATCGGTGCGGATCGGCGGACTCGCTGTGGATTTGGCGTTCCGCCAGTTCATCGAAGACGAGGCCCTGCCCGGCACGGGGGTGGAGGCGACCCGTTTCTGGACAGGGTTCGAGGCGCTGCTGCGCGACTTCGCGCCCCGCAACGCCACCCTGCTGGCCAAGCGGGATGCCCTCCAGGCCCAGATCGACGCCTGGCACCGCGCCAACCCGGCCCGCCCGGTCGACCTGCCCGCCTACAAGGCCCATCTCGCCGAAATCGGCTACCTGCTGCCGGAGCCGGAGGATTTCAGCGTCGGCACCACCGATGTGGATGCCGAGATCGGCCAGATGGCCGGGCCGCAGCTCGTGGTCCCCGTCTCCAACGCCCGCTACGCCCTGAACGCCGCCAATGCCCGCTGGGGCAGCCTGTACGACGCGCTGTATGGCACCGACGCGATTCCGGAGGCGGACGGCGCCGAGAAGGGCCGCGGCTACAACCCCAAGCGCGGCGACAAGGTGATCGCCTTCGCGCGCCGCGTGCTCGACCAGGCCGTACCGCTGGCCGGCGGCGCCAGCCATGCCGGCACCTCCGCCTATGCCATCGAGGCCGGCGCGCTGGTGGTGACGCTGGCCGATGGCCGCAAGGTGGGCCTGGCGCGTGCCGGCCAGTGCGTCGGCTTCCAGGGGGAGCCCTGGGCGCCCACCGCCATCCTGCTGGTGAACAACGGGCTGCACCTGGAAATCCATATCGACCGGACCAGCGCCATCGGCCGCACCGACCCGGCCGGCATCTCCGACCTGGTGATGGAAGCCGCGCTGACCACCATCATGGATTGCGAGGACAGCGTCGCGGCCGTGGATGCGGCGGACAAGATCGACGTCTATCGCAACTGGCTCGGCCTGATGAAGGGCGACCTGACCGCCGACCTGGAGAAGGGCGGCAAGACCATCACCCGCCGGCTGAACCCGGACCGCATCTGGAAGACCCCGGCCGGGTCCGCCGTGACCCTGCACGGCCGCTCCGTCATGCTGGTGCGCAATGTCGGCCACCACATGATGACCGATGTCGTCACCCTCGACGGTGCCGAAATCCCCGAGACCGCGCTGGACGCCATGGTGACGGTGGCGATCGCGCTGCACGACATCCAGCCGCCCGGCCGCGGCAAGCGCATGAATTCGCGCACCGGCAGCGTCTATGTGGTGAAGCCCAAGATGCACGGGCCGGAGGAAGTGGCGCTGGCCGACAGCCTGTTCGCCCGGGTGGAGGATGTGCTCGGCCTGCCGCGCGCCGCCGTCAAGATGGGCATCATGGATGAGGAACGCCGCACCACGGTGAACCTCAAGGCCTGCATCAAGGCGGCCCGCGACCGTGTGGTGTTCATCAACACCGGCTTCCTGGACCGCACCGGGGACGAGATCCACACCGCCATGGAAGCCGGCGCCGTGGTCCGCAAGAACGAGATGAAGGCGCTGCCCTGGATCGGCGCCTATGAGGCCTGGAACGTCGATGTCGGCCTGCTGTGCGGGTTGCGCGGCCGGGCACAGATCGGCAAGGGCATGTGGGCCATGCCGGATCTGATGGCGGCGATGCTGGAACAGAAGGTCGGCCACCCCAAGGCCGGCGCCAACACCGCCTGGGTCCCCTCCCCCACCGCGGCCACGCTGCATGCGCTGCACTACCACCAGGTGGACGTCGCCGCCCGCCAGGTGGAGATCGCGGCGGAGGGCCGGCGCGGCAAGCTGGACGACATCCTGACCATCCCCCTCGCCCAGGACACCAACTGGGAACCGAAGGATGTGCAGGCGGAGCTCGACAACAACGCCCAGGGCATCCTGGGCTATGTCGTGCGCTGGGTGGACCAGGGGGTCGGCTGCTCCAAGGTGCCGGACATCAACGATGTCGGCCTGATGGAGGACCGCGCCACGCTGCGCATTTCCGCCCAGCACATCGCCAACTGGCTGCGCCACGGCATCGTCAGCCGCGAACAGGTGACGGAGACGCTGCAGCGCATGGCCGCGGTGGTGGACAAGCAGAATGCCGGCGACCCGGCCTATCGCCCCATGGCCCCGGGTTTCGACGGCATCGCCTTCCAGGCCGCCTGCGACCTGGTCTTCGAAGGCGCGGCGCAGCCGAATGGCTACACCGAATTCGTGCTGCACCGCCGCCGGCGCGAGGCCAAGGCCGCGGGCTGAGTTGGCAGTCCGCGCAAGGGGGGGTTAGGGTGACGGAACGATCGCTGGAGCCAACCCCCTGACCCGAATGGCCCTGACCCGTCTCGCTGTATTGCCGCTGCTGGCCGCGCTCGCCGCCTGTTCCTCCGCCAGCCCGGTGACGGAACTGGCGCCAGAGACCTATGGCCTGACCACCCATGCCAGCACAGCCGCCCAGGCCGCGCGGATCGGGGTGGAGCAGGCCCGCGCCCATTGCGCCGCCCTGGGCCGCAACTTCGCGGTGACGCGCAGCGAGATCGGCGGCAATGACTACACCATCGCCTTCACCTGCCCGCGCCCCCATCCGAACCCCCTGATGGTGGAACAGGCCCCGCCCGCCCCGCTGGCGCCCGTGCCGGTGGAGCCCGCCGGCGCCATCGGCACCGGCACCCTGCCCGCCTTCCCCACCCCCAGCGGCAGCGGGCTTTACTGACAGAAGAAGCCCTCTCCACCCAACGGGGGGTGGGGGGTGGGGGGGGGGGGCCATCGCGGGATAGGGGCTTGCTCAGATACCTGCACGTCCCCCCCTCACCCAAACCCTCTCCCCCCGTTGGGTGGAGAGGGCTTCACCCCCCGTCAGGTGCCCCCCCCCGCCCCCAGGGCCGTTTTCGCCCCCGGCCAAAATGCGCTACAGCGGAAGACCAAGGTCCCAAGGACCCTTTCGTGCTGCGGAGACTCCCCAAAACCGCAGCCGCCGGACACGGGTGGATTGATGGCGGACGAGGACTGGAACATCCCCGAGGACATGCGGCCCGATCCGGCCGATTACAGCTTTGACCTGCGCACCGCTTTGGCCTCCGTGGTCAGCCTGAAGACCCGCGTGCCGGGCGATGCCTTCTCCGCCCGCACCCTGGGCACGGAGCGGGAGGGCAGCGGCGTGGTAATCCGGGAGGATGGGCTGGTGCTGACCATCGGCTACCTGATCGGGGAAGCCGAGAGCATCTGGATCAAGACCGCCGCCGGGCGCGTCGTGCCGGGCCATGCCCTCGCCTATGATTTCGAGACCGGCTTCGGCCTGGTGCAGGCGCTCGGGCGGCTGGAGGCGCCGGCGATGAAGCTGGCCGCCGCCGGCCTGCCGGAGGCCGGGGTGCAGACCATCCTCGCCGCCGCCCCGCAATCCGGCCGCGCCGCTTCGGAAGGCGGCGCCCTGGCCTGTTCCGTCGTCGCCCGCGAGCCCTTCGCCGGCTACTGGGAATATCTGTTGGAGGAGGCGCTGTTCACCGCGCCAGCCCATCCCTCCTGGGGCGGAGCCGGGCTGATCGGGCCGGAGGGCACGCTGCTCGGCATCGGGTCCCTGGTGCTGCAGCACCGGGATGCGAAGGGGCGCAAGCTGGACCTGAACCTGGTGGTGCCGATCGGGCTGCTGCACCCCATCCTGGACGACCTTCTGGCCTATGGCCGCGTCAACAAGCCGCCGCGACCCTGGCTCGGCCTTTATTGCGCGGACCAGGAGGAAGGCGTGGTGGTGGCCTCCGTCGCCGCCAAGGGGCCGGCGGAGAAGGCGGGCATCAAGCCGGGCGACCGGATTCTGGGGCTGGATGACAGCGAGGCGCCGGACCTGGCGGGGCTTTGGCGCAGCCTTTGGTCGCGCGGGGCGGCGGGGGTGCTGGTGAATGTGGCGGCGGAGCGGGACGGGCGAAGGCTGGTGCTGCCGGTGGTGAGCGGGGACCGGAGCAAGTTTTTGAAGGCGCCGCGGCTGCATTGAGGCGGTTCGGCCCGAAACGCGCTCAGGCCCGTTGAATCCGCATTCGGATGCGGCATCGCCCCATGGGTGCCCCGGGGCGGTGACCAGCGCCGCATCCTAACGCGGCACGATCAGACGTTCGACGCCGTTGAGCACCAGCCTTTCGCCCCCCACGATGATCGATCCGTTGAAGCTCTGCGGCTCGCCGCCCGGGCGCTCGCAGGTGATGAAGAAGGCATCGGCCGTCTGTGTGATGCGCCACATCTGGCCCGGTGTCTCCGGCACGAAGGACATGCGCAACTGGTCGATCGTCATGTTGTGGACCACAACGCTGTCGAAGCCGGCCTCGCCGAAGAAGGCATCGCTGCCGCTGCCCGGGCTCCAGACATAGATATCGTCGCCCGCGCCGCCCAGGGCGAAATCGGCCGCGCCATCCCCGTCATTGGCATAGAAGATATCCGCCCCCGCGCCGCCGACCATCACATCCGAACCGCCACCGCCGCGGAATGTATCGTTGTGGCCGGTGCCCTCAAGAAAGTCGTTGCCTGACGTGCCTTCCTTCTGGGTGAGGTCACGGAATTCCTGAATAGTATTTTCGATCTCAGCTTGCACGCCTGCTATCTGCTGAAGAACCTGCGCGTATGCGTCGGAATTTCCAGTATTTCCGCCGCTGATCTTGTTCAGGTCTTCTTCCGAGAGCGGCTGGCGCGGGGATGACATCTGGATGGCCTTTCCTGCCTGAGGGCGATCCCCCGTCGATGCCGAAATCTCGCGCGGTCTCGGCCATCTGTCGACACGGTAACTCCTATGGGTCTGATAGGGTTGGGCATGCGCGTGATGCGTGGCGAGAGCCGGGATTCCCGGCTCAGAACCGCGCCACTCCAAATGTCCGCAGCGCCCTGGCTGGGCTCTGGCGCAGCCTTTGGTCGCGTGGGCGGCGGGGGTGCTGGTGAATGTGGCGGCGGAGCGGGACGGGCGAAGGCTGGTGCTTCCGGTGGTGAGCGGGGACAGGAGCAAGTTTTTGAAGGCGCCGAGGCTGCATTGAGTTAAACTGGCAGAACATGGCGCACCTCCTGACATATGGATCTAACCCCATTGAAGCTCGGACTGTGGCAGCGGCTAAAAGAAGCTCGATTGACGGTGAGCCTAATCGTGCTTACGGCTGCTTTATTTTTATTTATTTGGCTCGCCTCTCCACGCCTTGCAAGAATTTTCCCAGAAGATCCGCTTTGGAGCCTTGACCCCAATGAATGGGGTGATCTTTTTGCGGGATTATTCGGTCCATTAGCATTTGTTGTTCTTGCGCTTGGTTACGCGTCACAGCGTGAGGAACTGCGACTTCAGCGGCAAGAACTCGAGCTTCAACGGAAGGAGACTACAAGACTAGCAGATGAAGCCGAGCTTCAGCGCAAAATACTGGAGCAGCAATCCAGAATTGCTGAAATTGGAAGCCGTCTTACTGAATGGGATTTCGTCCAAGACACCATCCGCCAAATCGCCTCCATAGTTCTGTTCCAGCACAACATGGAAGTACATCGGGCCGATCCATTGTTTTCAATGTGGAGAGAAATACCACATTATAAAATCCCTCAGGAGCGCTGGCATCAGAGCTGGAGCGATAGCAAATGGCGAATTCACGACGCTGACAAAATTGAAACCCTGCTAAAAATTTCCCAGCTTTATAGGCGCTTCGTTGATCGCGTTCCGATATCAGGCGGACTGGACCAACCTTATTTTGCAACATCGATGGCCGCTGAAATCGCCATGTCTGTTGAGCGCCTCCTAATCGGCTATGAATCCAACCATGAAGCTTGGTTCGAGACATTTAACTCGCATCTAGATTTACGCCCACGCTCATAGCTCGGCCGGCGTTAAATCTGAAGTTGTTGGCGTGAACGTACCTACAGCCCGTCAAAACCTCCCCACCCCAAACGCCCGCCCCGCCCCCACCCTCCCGCAAATCCCCTCCGCCACCAGCCGCCCGCACACCGGCCCCAGCGTCCACCCATTGAACGTCACCGCATGGTGCAGCCCCGGCACCCTCGGGTCCGCCCCCAGAATCGGCCCCGGCACCTGCACATTCAGCCCGGTCCAGGCCCGTATCACCTGCAATCCGGCCAGCGCCGGCAGCACCGTGCTCGCCACGAACAGGTTGCCCTCGATCGAACCGGCCAGATTGCGCGGCCGCCCCGCCGCATCCAGCACGCCGGGCCAGGCGCCGCCGAGCACCAGGTGGCCGGCGTCACCCTGCTTGGCGGAAAGGTGCCGGCTGCCATGCAGCACCAGGTGGCGCATGATTTCGCTGCCGGCGGCCTCCGTCACCATCACCTGCTGCACCGCCGCCCCCACCGGAATCGGCGCGCCGAGCATCTTGGCGAACTCCCCGGCCCAGGGGCCGCAGGCATTCACCACATGGCCGGCGCGGATCACGCCGCCCGCCGCCGTCTCCGCCCGGAAGCCCGCACCCTCCCGCGTCACGGCCACGATGGTGGTGCCGCCGCGCACCAGGGCGCCGGCGCCCTGGGTCAGGCGCAGCAAAGCGGAAAGCCCGCGCAGCGGGTCCATCTGGCCTTCCGGCGCGCAGAAGGCCGCGCCCGCGAAGCCGGGCGCCAGATAGGGGGCGACGTCCATCAGCTCATTGGCGCCAAGCACGCGGCTGTCCACGCCAAAATCCCGCTCCATCGCCACCTTGGCCACCAGTCGCCGAAGCTGGTCCGGAGTCTCGGCCAGCATGATGCCGCCCTCCGTCCGGATGCCGAGGTTTTCGCCCGCCTCCGCCGCAATCTCCCGCCATAGCGCGACGGAGGCCGGGCCGATGGTGAGGATCTGCGCTGCCGCGCTTTCGGGCCCCTCCTCCGCCCCGGCGCTGTCATAGGCGTGCAGCTGGATGTGCAGGCTGCCGGCATTGGCGGTGGTCGCCCCCTGCCCCGGCTCGCCCCGCTCCGCGACAATCACCGAAAGCCCCTCGCGCGCGCAGTACAGCGCTGTGGAAAGGCCGAGCGCGCCGCCGCCCACCACCAGCACGTCGCAGGTTTCAGAAGGGCCGGTGGCGGGGATGTGGTGGGCGGGCAGGATCGGGCGCGGGGTGGCGGAGGGGCCTTCGAGCCATTCCGGCTTCTCCATGGCCAGCGCGATGGCCGGCACCGGCTTCAGCGGCGCGCGGGGCGCGGCCCAGCCGGCTTCCTCGGAGGCACCGACGATGCGGGCCACGCTGGCGCCGCACATGCGGCCCTGGCAGCGGCCCATGCCGGCGCGCGTCGCCTTCTTCACCGCGCCGAGGGAGGTCGCGCCCTGCGCCATCGCCTCCCGCAGCGTGCCGGCTGTCACCTCCTCGCAGCGGCAGACCGTGGTGCTGTCGGCGATGGTTTGGGCGTCGAATTCCGGCACGGCGAAGAAGCGCCACAGCGCGTCCTGGAAGCCGATGGCGCGGGCCAAAGCGCGGCGGCTGGCAACGTCGTCCGGCAGGCCGGGCCGCAGATCCCGCGCCGCCGCCAGCCCGGCGAGCCGCCCGCTGGCGAAGGCGATGCGCGCGCCGCCGACCTGGGCGCCATCCCCCACGGCAAACACTGTCGGCAGGCTGGTGCGGCCGTCCTCATCCGTCACCGTCTCCAGCCGGCCGAGGCCGCTATCGATGAAGCGATGGGCGCAGCCGAGGGCGCGGGCCAGGCCGGTCTCGGGCTGGAAGCCGAGGTTCAGCGCCAGCGCATCGGCCGCGATCCGAATCTCGCCGGTCGGGGTGCTGGCGCGCAGGGCGGCGAAGCGGCCTTCGCCCTCGGCGGCAATCGGGCGCGCCCCCCAGATCACCGGCACCTTGGCCCGCCGCAGCACGGCCAGGTAGCGGGCGCCGTCCCAGGCGAGGTCGGGCGCGGCGGCGGCCAGGCGCAGGGCCTGGCGCAGGCCGGCGAGGCCGGGAAAGGGCGCGGCCTCCAGCACCGCCCCGACGCGCACGCCGCCTTCCACCAGCTCGCAGGCCAGCTGCAGGTTCAGCGGGCCATTGCCGGCGATCACCACGCTGTCGCCGGGGGAGACGCGATTGGCGCGGGCCAGGGTCTGCAGGCAGCCGGTGGTCATCACCCCGGGCAGGGTCCAGCCGGGAATCGGCACCGGGCGTTCATGCGCGCCGGCCGCGATCACCAGGCGACGCGGGCGGAAGCGGGTGTTGCGGCCCTCGACCAGGGCGCCGATCTCATCCGGTGCGAAGCCGCCCCAGACGGTGGCGCCGAAATGGAAGGTGACGCCGGCGTCCAGCGCCCGCTGGCGCAGCGCGGCGCCCTGGCGGAACTGGCGGTCCGGCGCCGCATGGCTGTGGCTGGCGGCGAGCGGTTTCAGGTACTGGCCGCCGGGCGCGTCGCGCTCGTCCAGGGCGATGACCGTGCATCCCGCTTCCGCCGCGGCGATGGCGGCCGACAATCCGGCGGGGCCGCTGCCGACCACCAGCAGGTCGCATTCAATCTGTGGCGCCTGGCCTTCCGTGCGCGTGGCGAGCGGCGCGGGGTGCGCGGGCACCGCGCTTTCCACCACCATGCCCGGCGCGACCTTCGCCAGGCACGCGCGCTGATTCGCGCGGCCGTCGATGGTGACCAGGCAATCGAAGCAGGCGCCCATGCCGCAATGCAGGCCGCGCGGTGCGCCGGAATGCGTATACCGCAGCGTCAACTCGCCCGCCGCCGACAGCGCGGCCGCCACCGTCTCCCCTTTCAGCGCGGGAATCGGGCGACCGTCGAAGATGATGCCCATGGCTTCGGCAGACGGGCGTATCGCGGCATGGGTCAGTCGCATGGGATGGGCTTGATGCTTTCCGGGAAAGGCTCATTGATGATGGACGTTCGCACGATGGGAGCAAGCCGATGGCCGGCGAGAAATTTCGCGGCTGCTACACAGTCCTGATCACCCCCTTCACCGAAGGCGGGGAGGCGGTCGACCTGAAGGCGCTGGAGCGTCTGGTCGAATTCCAGATCCGCGAAGGTATACGAGGCCTGATCCCACTCGGCTCCACCGGCGAATTCTTGTCGGTCTCCCCCGAGGAGCGCACCGCGATCGTCGAGACGGTGGTGAAGACCGCCGCCGGCCGCGTGCCCGTGCTGATCGGCACCGGCGCGGAGGATACGCGGGAGGTGGTGCGCACGTCGAAGGAGGCGGAAGCTCTGGGCGCTGACGGCGTGATGATCATCCCGCCCTTCTATTCCGTGCCGACCGAGGACGAGTTGTATGTCCACTACAAGAAGGTGGCGGATTCCATCGGCATCCCCATCATGGTCTACAACAACCCCGCCACGGCGAATGTCGACCTGACGCCCAAGATCCTGGCGCGGCTGTCCACCATCGAAAGCTGCCTCTACGTGAAGGAAAGCACGCTGGAGGTGACGCGCGTGCGCGACATCGTCGATCTCTGTGGCGATCGGATGGAGGTGTTCGCCGGCGTGCTCGGCTATGAAAGTGCCTGGCTCGGCGCCATCGGCTGGGTCGCGGTCTGCTCGAACCTGGCGCCGAAGCTGTCGACCGAGATGTTCCACGCGGCGGCCTTCGACAAGGACATGGACAAGGCCCTGCCGCTGTACCGGAAGCTGATACCGCTGCTGCCCTTCGTCGGCGGGCCGCGCTATGTCTCCGGCACCAAGGCGGGCTTCCGGCTGATGGGCATGCCGATGGGCAATCCGCGCCCGCCGCGGCTGCCGTTGCCGGGGGCCGACATGGCGCAGCTCGGCGCCGTGCTGCAGCACATGGGATTGCTGGCCGAGGGCGCACGCCAGGCGGCCTGAGTTTTTCAACACGTCAAACAGGGAATTCAAAACATGCGTCGTCTTCTTCTCGCCGCCGCGCTGGCGGCCTTCGCCTCGCCCGCCTTCGCGCAAGCCCCCGCCGGCTGCACGCCGCGCGTGGCGAATTCGGAACTGGTGAAGGCCGGCACGCTGATCATGTCGATCAACCCGACCCTGCCGCCGCTGCAATTCGTCAATGCGCAGGGCCAGTTGCAGGGCCTGCGCTTCGATCTCGGCCAGGAGATCGCGCGCCGCCTGTGCCTGACGCCGGAATGGGTGCGCATCGAGTTCAGCGCGATGATCCCGGGCCTCGCGGCGCGGCGCTGGGACGTGATCAACAGCGGCACCTTCTTCACCCCGGCCCGCGCCGAGATCATGCAGATGCTGCGCTATGAGAATGCGGCCGTCGCCTTCTCCGCCGCGCGCGGCAATCCGCTGAACATCACCAGCGTCGATGACCTCGCCGGCAAGGTGGTGGGCGTGGAGCTCGGCGGCTTCGAGGAATCCCGCACCCGCGCGCTGAGCGCCGACCTCGTCGCGCGTGGCAAGGCGGCGATCACCATCCGCACCTTCGACAACTTCGCCATCGCCTTCCAGGCGTTGCGCGCCGGCCAGGTGCAGGCGGTGACGAGCGTGGATGCGGTGGCCGCCGAATACGACCAGCGCGGCGATTTCCCGCGTGTGCTGCACGGGTTGTTCCCGACCCCGGCCAGCCTCGCCATGCGGTCGCGTCCGCTGGCGCAGGAAATCGCCAAGGTGCTGACCGAGATGAAGGCCGATGGCAGCTACGACGCGCTGTTCGACCGCTACGGCGTCAGCAAGTACGAGGCGGGCTTCGAGGTGGTCGGCCCGCAATAACCGTCCGCTATTCTGGCGGCCCGCGCACTTTCCGCGGGCCGAGGCCGCGAATGCGGCCCGCGCCCAGATCATCATCCTTGCCAGGCACGACCGTGCACGGCGCGAAGCCAAGCGGCCACAGGCCGCGCCCGGCGTTTGAGGGCGTGAAACGATGCATATCTGGTCCTGGCAGGGGTTCTTCGACTACCTGTTCAATCCCTTCCTGCTGGAAGGCGCCGTCACCACGCTGTGGCTGACGGCGGCGTCCCTGTTCTTCGGCCTGATCCTGGGCGTGGTGGTGGCGCTGCTGCGGCTGTCCGGCAATCGCTGGCTGGCGGGCCTCGCCGGCTTCTATTGCTGGATCTTCCGCGGCACGCCGCTGCTGGTGCAGCTGCTCATCATCTATACCGGCCTGCCGCTGTTCGGCCTGCGCTTCAGCGTGACCCAGGCGGCGCTGCTCGGCCTCGCGCTGAACGAGGCCGCCTATCTCAGCGAGATCGTGCGGTCCGGCATTTCCGCCGTGGGCCCCGGGCAGCGGGAGGCCGGGCTGGCGCTGGGGCTGAGCAAGATCCAGGTGTTCCGCACCATCACCTGGCCGCAGGCCTTCCGCATCATCATCCCGCCACTGGGCAATTCGGTGAACGGGCTGCTGAAGACGACCTCGGTGGCCAGCGTGATCTCGATGGAGGAACTGCTGCGGCGCACGCAGATCCTGATCCAGGAGCGATTCCTGGTGCTGGAATTGTTCCTGGCCGCGGCCTTCTGGTACCTGGTGATGACCACCGTCTGGGACCTGGTGCAGCGCCAGTTGGAAAAGCGCTACGGCCGCGCCTATGCCAATACGGCGGCCGACCGGCGCTGAAGATCAGATCGCCAGGTCGTAGAACAGCCTGGCGAGTTCCGGCTCCGCCACCATCTCGGCCGCTTCGGCCGGGGTGACCAGCCGGCGCTCCCGCTCCGACCGTTCCGGCCAGTCGGCCAGCAGGCGGGTGACGCGAAGACGGTAGACCAGTACCTCGCAGGGCAGCAGCACGCCGCGTGCCTTGCGCTTGGTGTAGCCGAAGCTGCCGATGGGGTCGGGGTCGGCCTCACCCTCGATGCCGGCCTCCTCGAAAGCCTCCCGCGCCGCGCTGCGATGCGGCAATTCGCCGGGTTCGATCCAGCCCTTGGGGATCACCCAGCGCCGCGTCTCGCGGCTGGTGACCAGCACGATGCGGGGGGCGCCGATCTGGTGGGTTATCGGCAAAGCGGCGCATTGCCGGCGCATCACGCCCGCCTCGTCCACCTGTTCCGCCACCGCACCCTTCGACATCTCCACCCCCGACCCTTTGGCCAAGCAGTAGAAATGGCGAATGAGGCGGCGATTGTGAAGGCCTATTCACGTCCGAAGGTGCGAACAACCGGATGACTTGGTCAGTCATGCGGACATCAAGCTCCGAGACCCAGAACCTCCAGCGCATGCATCCGCAATTTTACCTTCTGCACCTTGCCGCTGGCCGTCATGCCGATGGCGTCGAAGCCGTCCACGATTCGCAGATGCCGCGGCATCCGGAAATTCGCCAGGCGTGGCTTGAGCCAGGCCAGCAGCTCCGCCTCCGTCACCCGGGCGCCGTCGCGAAGCTGCACGAAGGCCGCCACCACCTCCACCAGCCGCGCATCCGGCACGCCCACCACCTGGGCCAAGGCGATGGCGGGATGGGCGGAGAGCACTTCCTCCACCTCGGCCGGCGCCACATTCTCCCCGCCGACGCGGATCACGTCCTTGATGCGGCCGACCATGCGCAGGCGCCCATCGGCATCCTGCGTGCCTAGGTCGCCGGTGCGCAGGAAGCCATCCGGCGTGAAGGCTTTTTGAGAGTTTTCGGGATCGTGCAGGTAGCCGCGCATGATGGACCAGCCCTTCACCTGGATCTCGCCGGCCGTACCGGCGGGAAGCGCCGCGTTGGTCGCTGGATCGGCGATGCGCACTTCCAGCCCGGCATGCGGCACGGCGCCGCCGGCGATGCGATCCGCCACAGGCTCCCGGTGATCGGAGAGCGCGACATTGGGCGAGGCCTCGCTCAGCCCATAGGCCCAGCAAAGCTCGGTCACGCCCATCTCCTCGACGATGCGTCGCATCGTCTCCGGCCCCGCCGCCGCCCAGCCACCGCGCAGATGCAGCCGCGCGCGGTCGAAGCGCGGATGCGACATGATGAGCTGGAAGATCGCATCATTGCCGGAGGTCAGCGTGCAGCGCTCCGTCTCCAGCAGATCGAGCGCGGCGCCGGCCTCGAAGGTCGGCGGCGTCACCATCACCGCGCCGGTCACCAGGCAGACCAGCAGCGACAGCGTCGAGCCCGCCACATGGAAGAAGGGCCGGCAGTTCAGGTAGCGATCATCCGGCCGCACACCGAGTTTCTGGGCGCAGGCCGCGGCGTTGCGCAGCATGTTGTGGTGCGTGAGCAGCACGCCCTTGGGATGCGCGGTGGTGCCGGAGGTGTATTGCACCAGCAGGATATCCTCCGGCGTCACCTCCGCCATCGCGGCCTCCAGCGCCGCCTCCTCCACGGCATCGGCGCGGAAGGCGTCCCAGGAGGGTGTGCCCGCCACGATCACATGGCGCAGCTCGGGCAGGTCACCGCGCACCTCCGCGACGGCGGCCGCGAAATCGATATTGAGGAAGCGGTCGGTCAGCAGCACAGCCTTGCAGCGGGCACGCGACAGGGCGAAGGCGATCTCCGGCGGCTTGAAGCGCGTGTTGATCGGCACCGTGACCGCGCCGATCAGCGCGGCGCCGTAGAAGCTCGCCACCCACTTCGCATCATTGCCCATCAGCAGCCCGACGAAATCGCCGCGCCTTATGCCGAGCGCCAGCAGGCTGCGCGCCACGCCGCGCGCCTCCGCGCGCAATTCCGCCTGCGTCCAGCGGGTGCCATCGGCCACCAGCGCCTCCGCCGCGCCACGCGTCGCGGCATTGGCGTCGAGCAGGTCGGAAAGCCGCTGCGTCCAGCTCATCGGCCAAAGCCTGACCCAAAGGAGGACATTGCCTTGCGCCATTCGGCGGCAGCGAGGCTGTCCTCGATGGCCATCAGCTCCGTCGCCAACGCGCCGCGCGGGTCGCGTTCCAGCCCCTCATCGATGCAGCGTTTTGCCAATGCCAGCGCGGAGGCCGGCGCCTTGAGGATGGTCGCGGTGATGGCGGCCAGCGTTTCGCCCAGCGCTTCCGGCGCCACAAGCCGCGCGACAAGGCCGGCGGCCAGGGCTTCCTCCGCGCCCAGCACGCGGCCAGTGAACATCATGTCCTTGGCCAGCCGCTTGCCGAGGATGCGCGGCAGGCGCTGCGTCGCGCCCACCGTGCCCCACAGCGCCTCCGGCGTCTTGAAGCTTGCCGCGGGCGTGGCAAGAATCATGTCGCAGGCGGCGGCGATTTCCACACCCGAGCCCACGGCGGGGCCTTCCACCACCGCGATGCTCGGCATCGGCAGACGCTCGATGGATTCGTACGCCCAGAAACCCTTCACGCGGCGCGCGCGCACCGCGTTGTCGTCCATGCCCTGGCGTTCCTTCAGGTCGGCGCCGGCGCAGAACACAGGGCCGTTGGCGCGGATCACCACGCATTTCGCCTGTTCCGCCACGGCGCGGCGGCAGGCGGCGGCGAGCGCCTCGGCCAGCGCCAGGTTCAGCGCATTGCGTGCCTGCGGACGGTCCAGCGTCAGCGTCACCAGCCCATCGGCTTCCGTATAGATCAGCGGCTCCGTCATATCGCGCCTTCCTCCCGCAATGCCGCGATTCTTTCCGAATCGTAGCCAAGTTCCCGCAGCACATCGTCGGTATCCACACCCAGCGCGGGCGCCGGCAGCGGTGCAGGATCCGAAAAACCGTCGAAGCGGAATGGCAGGCGCAAAGCGGGATGCGTCGCATCGCCGTAGGCCACCTGCGCCACGCTGCCGCGCGCCTGCACATGCGGGTCCGCCACCACCTCATCCAACGCCAGCACCGGGCCGTTCGGCACATTGGCCGCATCCAGCACCGCCACCGCCTCCGCCCGCGTCATCGCACCGAGGGCGGCCGACATCGCCGCCATGATCGGCTCGCGCTGTTCCAGCCTTTCGGCATTGGTCGCCAGCCCTGCCCATTCGGAAAGGCCCAGCGCGGCGCAGAGCGGCGCCCAATGCTGGTCGCTCGCCGTGATGTGGAGGAAGCGGTCGTCCTTGCACCGAAAACTGGCGGTGGGCACGCGGCCCGGATGTTCCGTGCCGAGCCTTGGCGGCACCTCCCCCAGCGCGAACAGCCGCGCCGCCGCGATGGTCAGCAGCGCCACCTGGCCGTCCAGCATGCTGAAGTCGATATGTGCGCCCTGCCCGGTCGCATCCCGCCCACGCAAGGCGGCCAGCAGGGCGATGGCCACCCAGAGCCCGCTGGTCAGGTCGGCGACCGGCAGCCCCGGCTTCACCGGCCCGCCGCCCTTCTCCCCGGTCAGGCCCATCAGCCCGCCCATCGCCTGGAACACCGTGTCGTAGCCCTTTCGCTGCGCATAAGGCCCGGTCTGGCCGAAGCCGGTGCAGGACAGATAGACGAGGCGCGGATTCACGTCGCGCAGGGCAGGAAAATCCAGCTTGCGCCGTGCCAGCGTGCCGGTCGGAAAATTCTCGACCAGCGCATCCGCCTGCGCCGCCAGATCGCGGATCAGCTGCCGCCCGCCGGGCTTGCGCATATCCACCGTGATGCTGCGCTTGCCGCGATTGCAGGCCAGGAAGTAGCCGCTGGTGCCGAAGTCGAAGAAGGGCTCGAAGCCGCGCGTCTCATCCCCCGCGCCCGGCTGCTCCACCTTGATGACGGTGGCGCCGAGTTCCGACAGCAGCATGGTCGCGAAGGGGCAGGCCAGAACCCGCGACAAATCGAGAATCCGTAGTCCCTGCAACGGTTTCATATAATGCCCCCAAACGCCGGGCGGCCGCATCCGTGGCCTTGGCTTCGCGACAGGCGTCGCGGCGGCCATTCGGCCGCCATCTGAATGTCGGAAGTTCCGCGAAGCCAGTTCATGCGCAAAGCCTCCGCCGTGCCGCCTCGGCCTCCGCCACCAGCCGCGCAAAAACCTCGGCCGCCGGCAGAATATCGTCGATCAGCCCGGCACTCTGCCCGGCCTCCACCTTGCCGCGCGCCACATCGCCATCCAGCGCCGCATCCTTGAGCGTCTGGGAAGCAATGAGCGCCGCCAGCGCCTCCCTCGCCATGCCACCCCGCTCGGCCGCCTCGACCTCGGCGGCAAAGGCGTTGCGGAGCTGGCGCACCGGCATGCCGCCGCGCCCGACCAGCGTCGTATCCGCGATGCCGGCCGCCAGCACGGCCTGCTTGTAGGCGTCATGCACCGTCGCCTCCCGCGTCATCAGGAAGCGCGTGCCAAGCTGCGCACCCTCCGCCCCCAGCGCGAAGGCGGCGCAGATGCCGGCGCCATCGGCAATGCCGCCCGCGGCGATCACCGGAATCGTCACCGCGTGCAGCACCGCGCGCAGCAGCACCATGGTGGAGACCTCATGCGGCGGCGGATGCCCGCCCGCCTCGGCGCCGACGACGATCAGCGCATCCACGCCCGCGGCCTCCGCCTTCGCCGCATGCTCCGGCGCCGCCACCACATGCAGCCACTTCGCGCCCAGCGCATGGAAGCGCTCCACATGGCCACGCGGGCCACCCTGGCTGCCGATCAGGATCGGCACGCGCTCCGCCGCCGCGATGTCCAGGAATTCCGCCGATCGCTTGTTGTACAGCGGCACATTCACCGCGAAGGGCGCATCCGTGCCGGCCCGCAGCGCGCGGATCGCCGCCATCAGGTCATCCGGCCGCATCGGCCCCGCCGCGATGGTGCCCAGCCCCCCCGCCTGCGCCACCGCCAGCGCCAAGGCCGGCGAAGACGACGCCCAGCTCATCCCCGCCTGCACGATCGGATGGCGGATGCCGAGCAGCGCCGGCAGGCGCGACCGGAACCCCATTTCCGCCAATTCATCCATGCAACCGCTCCTCCGCCCTTGCATGAATGGCGGCGAATGGTTGAGGATGTCAACGGTAAGGGACGGAGACGACAAGAATGCAGATCACCCGCCGCCACGCGCTGGCCGGACTCGGCGCGGCATCGCTGCTGCCTGGTCGGGTCCAGGCCCAGCCTGCCTGGCCGAACCGCACCATCCGCTTCATCGTGCCCTTCGCACCCGGCGGCCCGGTGGAAGTCCCCACCCGCTTCATCGCGGAACACCTGACCCGCAGCCTCGGCCAGACCATCCTGGTGGAAACGCGCCCGGGCGCCGGCGGCGCGCTGGGCGCCCAGGCGGTGGTGCGGGAGAACGACCCGCATACGCTGCTGGTCTCCACCACCGCCGTGGCCATCGCCCCCGCCTTGATGGCCAATCCCGGCTACCACCCGCTGGACGACCTGGTGCCGATCAGCATGGTCAGCGACACACCCATGGTGGTGCTGGCCAAGCCGGACCATGCCATCAAGGACCTGCCGGACCTGATCGCGCGCGCCAAGGCGCGGCCCGGCGGCATCACCTACGCCACCTCCGGCGTCGGCTCCACCACGCACCTGGCCGGCGCGCTGCTCGGCGTGCGGGCCGGCATCGACCTGCTGCACGTGCCCTATCGCGGCGCCGCCCAGGCCATGACAGCCCTCTACGCCGGCGATACCGACCTTCTGGTCATCGGCACGATCGAGGCGCTGACCCACATCCGCGAAGGCCGCCTGAAAGCCATCGGCATCACCAGCGGCGAACGCAGCCCCGCTCTGCCCGACGTACCCTCCATCGGCAGCGCCGTGCCCGGCTACGACATGACCATCTGGTACGCCATGTTCGGCCCCCGCAACACACCACCCGAAGTGGTGCAACGCCTCGCCACCGAAATGGCCCCCCTCGCCCGCGGCACCAGCCTCGCCGACCGCATGCAGGAAAGCGGCGCACGCCTGCTGCTGGACGGCCCCGCACGCCTCGCCGAACGCATGCGAATCGAAGTCCCCCTCTGGCGCGACGTGGTGCAGCGGGCCGGCATCGGGGCGGGATGAGTGTGGCGCGGGTGATGCGAGAGGGGCTTTGCCCCCCTCGCGCTCCCCCCACGAAGGGTCAGTGGACCCTTCGAACCCCCGTATTGAGGGGTGGAAGAGAGGAGGGGCTCCAAGGGCCCGTCGGGCCAAGCGCGCGCGTTGTGCCCCTCCTCTCTTCCACCCCTTGATGGGATTCCAAAGGGACCACTGTCCCTTTGGTGGGGGGTGCCGGGGGGCAACGCCCCCTGGCAACAACCCGCGCCCCCTACATCCCGCCCAGCGCCGCGACCGCCTGTTCTGGCCGTTCGACCGCGATGGCGCCGGCGGCGCGCAGGGTTGTCAGCTTGGCCTGGGCGGTTTCCCGGTCGGCGCCGGCCAGGGCGCCGGCGTGGCCCATGCGGGTGCCGGCGGGGGCGTGGCGGCCCATGACCAGGGTGACGATGGGCTTGGTGAGGGTGGGGATGGCTTCGGCCAGGGCGTATTCCTTGTCGCCGCCGAGTTCGCCGCAGAAGAGGATGGCGCGGGTGGCGGGGTCGTTGGCGAGGAGGGCCAGGTATTCGTGGGGGTTGCGGCCGATGACGAGGTCGCCGCCCATATGGATGACGGCGGACTGGCCGATGCCGGCTTCGGTGAGCAGGCGGGCCAGGGCGAGTGTCAGGGTGCCGCTGCGGCAGAGCAGGGCGACGTGGCCGGGGGCGCAGAATTCCGGGGCGATGGAGCCCAGCAGGGTGCGGCCGGGCAGGCAGAGGCCGAGGGTATTGGGGCCGACCAGCCAGCAGCCGGCGGCGCGGGCTTCGGTGGCGGCTTTCAGGCTGTCATGGACGGGCACGTATTCGGCGGCGGCGACGATCAGGGGGATGCGGGCGGCGATGCAGCCGCGCACGGCGTCGAGCACGCCTTCGGGCGGGGTGTAGAGCACGGCGGCGTCGGCGGGTTGCGGCAGGTCGGACAGGTCGTCGAACAGCGGCAGGCCGTCGAGGCTGGTGCCGCCGCGGCCGGGGGCGATGCCGGCGAAGAGGGCGGTGCCGGCGGCGCGCATGGCGGCGACCTGGGCGCTGGCGTAGCGTCCGGTGGGGTTGATGATGACGACGCGCTGCGGCGTGGCGTGCAGGATGTTGGTGTGCATTTGTCTCGGACGGGTGGCGGAGCGGCACGATGCGGCTGACGGAGTGGGACGGCAAGACGGCGCTGCGGCGCCATGGCCTGGCGGTGCCGGAGGGGGTGCTGGTGCCGGGCGCGGTGCCGGAGGCCTGGCAGGATGCGGTGGTGAAGGCGCAGATCCTGGAAGGCGGGCGCGGCAAGCGGGGCCTGGTGCGGCGCGCGGCGGGCGATGCGCCGGCGGTGGCGGCGGCCATCCGGGCCCTGCTGAACGAGGATGACGCGCCGCTGCTGCTGGAACGCCCGGTGGCGATCGCGCAGGAGATTTTCCTCGCCCTGCGGGTCGATGGCACGGCGCAGGCGATCGAGGTGCTCTGCGCGCCGGAGGGGGGTGTGGAGGTCGAATCCGGCGCGCCACCGCTGCGCTGGCATCTGCTGCCGGAAGCGCCGGCGGCGCTGGGCGACAGCCTGCGGGTGCTGCGCGCGCGCTTCGCGCCGGATCTCGCGGCGCGGCTGGCGCGCATGGTGGTGCGGCTGGCGCGGGTGATGGTGGTGGAGGATCTCGAAAGCCTGGAGATCAATCCGCTGGCGCGGCTGGCGGATGGCAGCCTTGTTGCCTGCGACTGCAAGGCGGTGCGGGACGAGGCGGCGGGCTTCCGGCATGATGCGGAGGGGACGGCGCTGTCGGAAGCGCTGGAACATCGCGCCATGACCGCGCTGGAACGCCGGGCGCGGGCGGAGGGCTTCCAGATGGTGGAAATCCCGGGCGGGCGGGTGGCGATGGTCACCGCGGGCGCCGGGCTCGGGATGATGATGCTGGACCTGCTGGGCGATGCCGGCTGCCCGGCGGCCTGTTTCATGGACAATGCCCAGGGCGGCCCGGCCGAGACCGCGCCGCAGCGCTTCGCCTTGGCCTTCGAGATGGCGCAGCGGCCGGAGATTGAGGCGGTGCTGTTCTACACCACCCTCGCCTCCCGCCCTTTGCGGGGCCGGGTGGAGGCGCTGGCGGCGCAGTTGCGCCAGAGGCCCTCGCCGAAGCCGCTTTTCGTCGGGCTGGCGGCGGGGCATGCGGCGCTGGCAGGCTATTCCATAGCCCAGGCGGCGGCCGACCTCGCGGCCGTCGGGGTGACGGCGCTGGAGGCCGATCCGCATGCGCTGGTGCGGCAACTGGCCGAGGCCATCGGCCCGAGGAGGATCGCGTGACCACCCTGCCCGACCGCTTCGATCCGCTGGACCCGGCGACGCAGCCGGTGGTGCCGATTCCAGGATATCCGAACACGATCCGCCGCAACCCATCGCGGGCGCCCTTCCGCCGGGTGCTGACACGGACGGAGCTGACCGGGCCGATGGATCTCGCGGAAAAACTGCGGCCGGGGGATGACAACCTGGCGGTGCTGGCGCCGGGGCGAATGGCGCAGGGCCAGCTCATCCATGTCGGCGGGCGGGTGCTGGACGAGGATGGGCGGCCGGTGGCGGGCGCGATCGTGGAGCTGTGGCAGGCCAATGGCGGAGGCCGCTACTTCCATCCGATCGACCAGCGGGACGCGCCGCTGGACCCGGATTTCATCGGCAATGGGCGGACCCGCAGCGATGGGGAAGGCCGCTATGGCCTCTTCACCATCAAGCCCGGGGCCTATCCGGTGCCCGACAGTGGCCGCTGGTGGCGGCCGCCGCATATCCATATTTCCGTGCTCGGGCCGGGATCGCTGATGCGGCTGGTGACGCAGATGTATTTCCCGGGCGATCCACTGAACGGCATCGACCGCATCCTGAACTCGGTGCCGGATGTTTCGGCCCGCGCCCGCTGCATCGCCGCCAGCGTGCCGCCCAGCGAGATCGAAGGCGACTGGCTCGGCTACCGGCACGACCTGGTGCTGCGCGGCCGCCATGCGACGCCGCCGCTGTGACCCGCCCCAACGCCCCGCTGGTGCCGACCGCCTGGGCCACCATCGGCCCCTTCTTCCCGCAGACCTTCTTCCGGGAGGGTGACAACGACCTGACCCGCATGACCCCCGATGCGCCGCAGACGGCGCGTGGGGCGCCCATGTGGCTGACCGGCCGCGTGTTGCAGGAAGGTGGCGGGCCTTGCGTGAATGCGGTGCTGGAGGCCTGGCAGGCCGATGCGGAAGGCCGCTTCCGCCACCCGCGCGACCCGGACTGGCGGCTGGCCGACCCTGGCTTCCATGGCTGGGGCCGGGCCTGGACCGATGCGACGGGGCACTTCAGCTTCCGTACCGTCATCCCGGGCGGCTATGCCGAGGCCGGCCAGGCGCGCGCCCCGCATATCAACCTGGCGATCATCGGCAGCGGCATCATGGGCCGGCTCGCCACCACGGTTTTCCTGCCCGGCTTCGCGGCGGAGAATGCCGCCGACCCGGTGCTTTCGGCTTTGCCCGAAGCCCTGCGCCACCTGCTGGTCGCCAGGGAGGATGGCAGCGGCCCCGATGGCGCAGCGCGCTACCGCCTGGACCTGCTGCTGCGCGGCGATGCGGCGGAGGAGACCCCGTTCTTCGAGGACTGAACCCGCCTACCTCTGCCGCCAGGGCAGCCCATCCGCCTTCCAGCCGGCGACTCCACCGCGATGGCCGTCCTGGTCCACCGGCCCTTCGAAGCCGTCGGCGACATTGAAGGCGTGCGGAAAGCCGCCCTGCTGCGCCGCCTGGCCGGCCGCCAGGCTGCGGGCACCTGACCGGCAGATGAAATAGAGTTTGGAAAGCGGCGTCGCCCCGGCGCGATGCAGATGCTCCACGAAGGCGCCGTTGACCTGCATGCTCGGATAGACCTGCCAGGGGATCATCGCGACCTGCTTGCCGACCGGGCCAAGGTCCGGTAGTCCGACGAAGTTCCATTCGGCGTCGGTGCGCACATCCACCAGCATCGCGTCGGGGTCCTCGGCAAGCGCCTGGAAGGCGGCTCGGGGGCTGACATCTGGAACACCGGGCATGCTGCGTCTCCGTCGGTTGGCGTACCGGCAGGATGGGGTCTGGCAGGCCAGGGGACAACCATGGGGCGCCGCGCGATGCCATGCGTGGCCGGAATAAGGGGAAAAGGGTTCATGTCCGAGACGCAGGAAACCCACGACCACATGGGTCGGAAGATCGTGCATTCGAAGTCCGCGATGTTGCAGCAGGACCTGCCCTGGATCATCGCCACGGCGCTGCTGACCGTCTTCTGCGTCATGGCGCTGGCGGGCTACTTCCGGCTCTGACCGCTTCGGGCTGGCGGCCTGGCGTCAGGCCGTCTCCCGGAAGATTTCGCGGCCGATCAGCAGGCGACGTATTTCGCTGGTGCCCGCGCCGATCTCATACAGCTTGGCGTCCCGCAGCAGGCGCCCGGCCGGATAGTCGTTGATATAGCCATTGCCGCCCAGGATCTGGATGGCATCCAGCGCCGCCTTCGTGGCGGCCTCCGCCGCGAACAGGATGGCGCCGGCCGCGTCCTTGCGGCTGGTCCGGCCGCGGTCACAGGCGCGCGCCACGGCGTAGACATAGGCGCGGCTGGCATTCAGCGCCGTGTACATATCCGCCACCTTGCCCTGGATGAACTGGAATTCCCCGATCGCCTGGCCGAACTGCTTCCGGTCGTGGATATAGGGCACCACGAGGTCGAGACAGGCCTGCAGGATGCCGATGGGGCCGGCGGCCAGCACGGCGCGCTCATAATCCAGGCCGGACATCAGCACCCGCACGCCGCCGCCGACCGTGCCCAGCACATTCTCCTCCGGCACCTCGCAATCCTCGAAGACCAGCTCGCTGGTCGGGCTGCCGCGCATGCCGAGCTTGTCCAGCTTCTGGCTGGGCCGGAAGCCCTTGAAGCCGCGCTCGACCAGGAAGGCGGTGATGCCCTTCGGCCCGGCCTCGGGATCGGTCTTGGCATAGACCACCAGCGTCTCGGCGTAATGGGCATTGGTGATCCACATCTTGGTGCCGTTCAGCACCCAGCGGTCGCCGCGCTTTTCCGCGCGCAGAGTCATGGAAACGACGTCCGAACCGGCCCCCGGCTCGCTCATCGCCAGCGCGCCCAGATGCTCGCCGGAGATCAGCTTCGGCAGGTAGCGCCGCTTCTGCGCCTCATTGCCGTTGCGGCGGATCTGGTTGACGCAGAGGTTCGAATGCGCGCCGTAGGACAGGCCGACGCTGGCACTGGCCCGGCTGACCTCCTCCATCGCCACGCAATGCGCCAGGTAGCCCATGCCGGCGCCGCCGTATTCCTCCTCCACCGTGATGCCATGCAGGCCGAGCGCGCCCATCTCCGGCCACAGGTAGCGCGGGAATTCGTCGCTGCGGTCGATCTCGGCGGCGATCGGCGCGATGCGGTCCTCGGCGAAGCCGCGCAGGCTGTGGCGCAGCGCGTCGATCTCCTCCCCCAGGTCGAAATCCAGCATCGGCATGTGGTTCGAGATCATCGGCGCCCCTCCTCATCGTCGCAGGTAGTTCTGACCGTTGATGACCAGCATGTTCTCCGAACCCGGGTCGCCGCGGAAGATCGAGAACCGCTCCTCCCCACCGGCCGCATCGCGCAGCGTCAGCACATGGCCCGCGATCTCGTAGCGCCCGCCGCTGTCGGGGCGCGGGGCGCTGGTGGTGACGCCGCTGCGGCCGCCGCCGACCTCCGAGGTGCTGCTGGCCCCGGCCCAGCCGGTGCGGCGCCATGTGCCGTCGCGGGACAGGGTCAGGCTGCGCTCCACGGCGACCGAGCCGCTGGAGAAGGCCGTGCTGCCGCTGCTGGCGAAGCTGTAGCGCCACACCCCTTCCAGCCGCGTGCCGGGTTCGAAGGGCGCCACGAGCCGCCAACGGGTGCCATCCAGCTCGATGCCGTTGGCTTCGCGCGCCAGCGGCACCCTGCGGCGAGAGACACGGCCGAATTCGTCCTCCACCTCCAGCAGCGTGATGTCGCGACCGGACAGCGCATAGGTGCCGCAGCGTTGGGGCGTCTCGGCACAGGCGGCGGCGACACCCTCCGGCGCCGGCGGCTCGCGGATGAAGCGGCCATCCGGCGCGAAGGTCAGGCTGCGCATATCGGCGCGGTAGTCCATGCCGCCAAAGGCATTCGGCACCAGCCGGGTCTCCATGCGGGTATAGTGCCCCTCCAGCGCCCCGGCGCCCCGCGGCGGTTCCAGCACGAAACCCCGGCCATCGCCGTTCAGGCGCAGGGAACGGACCAGCGCCGCGAATTCCGCCCGCGCCTGCCGCGCCGCATCGCGCGGCGGGTTCACCAGCAGCAGGGTCAGCAAGGCGCGGCGCCCGTCGTGCTCCATGCCGATATGCACGGCGCGGAGTGGCGGGCGGGTACGGCTGCGCTCCTCGATACGGAACCGCCCGCCCTCCACCGTCTCCCCTTCCCGCACCCTCGGGCGTGCCTCGGCGAGTTGTTCCGGCGCGCGCGCCCAGGCGGACAGCGCCGCCTCGAACAGGCCGGCCTGGGCGCCGGGACGGGCGATGGCGATCATCGCCTGGCCGGGCCGCGCATTGCGGCCGGCACCGGCCGGCAATGCGCGGGTGAAAACCAACCCGCCGGACTGTTCCTGCCGCTGCCAGCCCTCCGGTGCCTCGAAGGACAGGCCGCCGAAGGTCTCGGCGACGGCGCCCGGGGAAAGCAGCAGGAAGGCGAGAAGGAGACGACGCATCGACAGGCTCCGGCAACGGCAGGGCCTTCGACCCTGCCACGGCGCTGACGATGCCGGTCCTCACGATGGCGCCGCCGCCGCATAACGTGCGCGCAGCGTGCCGCGCATGATCTTGCCGGTGGCGGTCTGCGGCAGAGCCTCCACGAAGACCACCTGGCGCGGATAGAGATGCGCGGCCAGGCGGTTGCGAACCTGCGCCTGGATTTCAGCGGCGAGCGCATCGCTGGCCTCGATTCCGGGCTTCAGCACCAGCACGGCGGTGACACGTTCCGTGCGCAGCGCATCGGGCAGGCCGATCACCGCGGCCTGGGCGATGGCGGGATGGGTCAGCAGGAAATCCTCCACCTCCCCCGGGCCGATGCGATAGCCGGCGGAGGTGATGACATCATCGTCGCGGCCGACGAAGGTGAAGTAGCCTTCCGCATCGCGCCGCGCCTGGTCGCCCGTCAGCAGCCAGTCCCCGGCGAATTTCCGGCGCGTGGCCTCGGCCTGGTTCCAGTAGCCAAGGAACATCACCGGATCGGGCGCGCGCACCGCCAGCACGCCGGTCTCGCCATCCGGCAAGGGCTGGCCCTCGGCATCGAGGATGGCGAGGTCGTGCCCCGGCACGGCGCGGCCCATGCTGCCGGGGCGCACGGGGAACAGCCTGGCCGAATTGGCGACGATCAGGTTGCATTCGGTCTGGCCGTAGAATTCGTTGATGGTCAGGCCGAAGGCATCGCGGCCCCAGGCGAGCATCTCCGCCCCCAGCGTCTCGCCGCCCGAGCCGAGGCTGCGCAGCGCGTGGTCGAAGCGCCTGGGATTGGTGACGCCGCGCAGCATGCGCAGGGCGGTCGGCGGCAGGAAGGCATTTCGGACACCGTGGCGCGCCATCAGGTCGAAGCAGAATTCCGGATCGAATTTTTGCATGCGATGCGCCAGCACCGGCACGCCATGGAACAGGCTGGGCAGCAGCACATCCAGCAGCCCGCCGATCCAGGCCCAATCCGCCGGAGTCCAGAACAGGTCGCCTCGCCGCGGAAAGCCATCATGCGGCCAGTCGACGCCCGGCAGATGGCCGCGCAGCACGCGGTGCCCATGCAGCGCGCCCTTCGGGCTGCCGGTGGTGCCGCTGGTGTAGATGATGAGGGCCGGGTCGTCCGGACCGGTCGCAACGCATTCATGGCTGTCGCGCGCGCGGGCCATCTGCTCGGCAAAGTCCAGCGCGCGCGTGCCGCCGCCGATGGCGAAGATCCTTGTCAGATCGGGCAAGGCGTCGCGGATGGTGTCGAGCTTCGCGAGGCCGTCCTGGTCCGTGACCAGCGCCGTGGCGCCGCAATCGCGCAGGCGGAATTCCAGCGCCGCCTCGCCGAACAGAAGAAACAGCGGCACGGCGATGGCGCCGATGCGATAGGCGGCGAGATGCGCCACCGCCGCCTCCGGCCCCTGCGGCAGCAGCACGCCGATGCGGTCGCCACGGGCGATGCCATGCGCCAGGAAGGCATTGGCCAGGCGGCAGCAGCGACGTTGCAGCTCATCGAAGCTGATGTGCTCGATGCCGTCGCCCCGCAGGTGCAAAAGCGCGAGCCGCCCGCTGCCATCGGACCAGCGATCGCAGGCTTCCTGCGCGATGTTGCAGCGGGCGGGGATGTTCCAGGCGAAGCTCATGCGGGGCGGGTGTCGTCGATCACCTTGCCGTCGTTGGGCAGGGCGCCGGGTTCCAGCAGCTCGACATGGCCGCGCAGGCGGGTGACCGATTGCAGCGCCGCCGCCAGGCTTTGCACGAGCGAGGCGTCGCGCACGGGCGTTTCCACGCGCAGCAGCATGGTGTCCCGTGTCCCGTCCAGCCCGATGACCAGCCGCGCGCGGCCGAGGCCGGGATGCGCGCGCAGAACTTCGGAAACCTGTTCCGGCCGCACGAACATCCCGCGCACCTTGGCCGCCTGGTCGGCGCGGCCCATCCAGCCCTTGATGCGGGTATTGGTGCGGCCGCAGGGGGATAGGCCGGGCAGCACGGCGGAGAGATCGCCGGTGGCGAAACGGATCAGCGGATAGGTGGCGCAGAAGCTGGTGACCAGCACCTCTCCGACCTCACCCTCCGGCACGGGGTCGCCGGTGCCGGGGCGGACGATTTCCACCAGCACGTCCTCGTCGCAGATCAGCCCCTCCCCGGCTTCCGATTCATAGGCGATCAGGCCGAGATCGGCGGTGCCGTAGCTCTGCCGCACCGTCAGGCCGCGATCCGCGTAGAAGCTGCGCAGCGCGGGCAGGAAGGCGCCGCCTGTGACATGGCCGAGCCTCAGCGAGAACAGGTCGAGCCCCAGCGCATCGCCCGCCTCCAGGATGGATTTCAGGAAGTCGGGCGTGCCGCTGTAGCAAGTCGGGGCAAGATGGGCGGCGGCGCGGGCCTGGCTTTCGGTATTGCCGGGACCGGCGGGAAACACCGGACAACCCAGCGCCCGCGCGCCTTCCTCCAGCATCATGCCGGCGGGGGTGAAGTGATAGGCGAAGCAGTTGTGCAGCAGCATGCCGCGCCGCAGCCCTGTGGCGTGCAGCGCGCGCGCATAGCGCCAGGGGTCGGCGCCCGCGCCCTGCGGCTCATGGATCGGCCCGGGCGAGGCGAAGACGCGTGGCACATCGGCCAGCGGCCGTGCCGTGAAGCCGCCGAAGGGGGGCGCCGCCGCCTGCGCCGCGATGAGATCGGATTTGCGCGTGACCGGCAGCGTCGCGAGATCCCGCAGATCGGCATCCATCGGCAGCGCCGCATAGGCCGGCGTATGCTGCTTTGCATAAGCGATCTGGCGCGGCAGCCTCTGTGCCAATTCGGCCTGGCGCTGATCCCCGCTGCGGGTTTCGCGATCGTCGAAGAACATCACAGCCACCGCTTCCGCCGCTTATAGGATTTCAGATTGCGGAAGGATTTGCGTTCCGCCCCATGGCCGCCGAGGTAGAATTCCTTCACATCCTCGTTGTTCGCCAGATCCGCCGCGCTGCCATCCAGCACCACCTTGCCCTGTTCCATCACATAGCCATGGCTGGCGACGGACAGCGCCATGCGCGCATTCTGTTCCACCAGCAGGATGGTGATGCCGAGTTCCCGGTTGAGCTGGCGGATGATCCCGAAGACCTCCTGCACCAGCAGTGGCGACAGGCCCATGGAGGGTTCGTCCATCAGGATCAGCTTCGGCCGCGCCATCAGCGCGCGCCCGATTGCCAGCATCTGCTGCTCGCCACCGGATAGGTAGCCGGCGAGGCCCGTGCGTTCCTTCAACCGCGGGAAATAACCATAGACCATCTCGATGTCGCGCCGGATTTCGGCATTGTCGCTGCGGGTGAAGGCGCCGAGGCGAAGATTCTCCAGGCAGGTCATGTCGCTGATGATCCGCCGCCCCTCCATCACCTGGAAGATCCCCCGCCGGACGATCTGATGCGCCTCCACGCCATTCAGGCGCTCACCGGCGAAGCGGATGTCGCCGCGCGTGATCTCGCCATCCTCCGACTTCAGCAGCCCGGAGATGGCCTTGAGCGTCGTGGACTTGCCCGCGCCATTGGCCCCCAGCAGCGCCACGATCTTGCCGCGCGGCACGGCGAGGGAGAGGCCGCGCAGCACCAGGATGACGTCGCTGTAGACGACCTCGATGTTGTTCACTTCCAGCAATGGCGCCTCCGCCGGCGCAACCGCCGGCGGAGGATTGGCCAGCGCCTGGCTCACCAGCCGAGCCAGTCGCGGCGGCGATCCAGCTCGATCGTCGCGATGTTCTCGATCCGCATGGTGCCGGCGCGCATCAGCTCGGTGACGCTGCCCTGGGAGGTATCGCCGCCGACATTGGCGCGATACAGCGCGACGCGCAGCGTGCCGCGGTGATCCTCACGCGTGAAGGTGGAGGGGTTGCAGACACCCTCGAAGCCGCGCGGCACCCAGTTCTGCCGGGCGTAGAAGCCATCGCGGATACGCTCACCCGTGATCTGCCCGCCACCTTCTGCCGCCGTCTCCATCGCCTCGACCATCAGCATGGCGGAGCAGATGCCGGAGATGTAGTGGACGGGGCGATAGGCGGTGCCGGCGGCATCCGAGACACGGCTGATCTCCCGCACCTGCGCCATCCCGGGCGCGTCGCCGCCCCAGACCGCGGCCGTGCGGACGGGAAAGACAACGCCATTCGCCGCCACGCCGGCTGCCTTCATGGCATTCTCATCCATGCCCCAGACATTGCCCAGGAACTGCACCTGCACCCCCGCCGTCTGGCATGCCCGCAGGACGGAGATGTTGGAACCGGCGGTATTGCCGAGATAGGCGTAATTGGCGCCGCCGTTGCGCAGGCCGAGGCATTGCGCGGTGTAGTCGCCCGGCGTCAGCGCGAACTGGATGGCCGGCAGCACGTCGAAGCCCAGCTCCGCCGCCAAAGCCTCCCCGGCCGCCTTGGGCGAATTCGGATAGGGGTGGTTGGCGCCCATATGCACGTATTTCGGCCGCCCCTGCTGGCCGCGCGCGCGCCAGTCCTGCGCCGCCCATTGCAGCATGGCGCGCAGACCGTCGGAGTAGGACGGGCCGTAGAAGAAGTTGTAGGGCGCGGCCTCCACGCCCTGCCGCCCGGACTGGCCGGCCGCATCGGTCAGCGCGGCGGAGTAGGAGGCGCTGATATAGGGGATGCGGTCGCGCGTGACGAAGCGCACCAGCGCCTCGGTATCCGCCGTGCCCCAGCCCTGGATGGCGACGACCCGCGTGCGGCCGGTCCAGGCCTGGTACTGGCTGACCGCGCGCGGCGCGGCATAGCCGTAGTCGAAGCCGGAGACGTTGAGCGTGCGCCCGTTGACGCCGTTGCGCCGGCTGTTCACCCAGGCCAGCGCATCGGCGACGCCCTGGCCATAGGGCTGTCCGACATCGCTGGTGGCGCCGGAATTGTCCATCAGATGGCCCACCGGAATGGGCTGCGCGGCAAGCGGCAGCGTCAGGGCGATGGTCGCCATGCCGGCCAGGATCTGCAATTTCATTGTCTCGTTCCTCCCCTTGGTTCAGTGCGAATACGGGTAGAGTTTCCAATACGCCTTGATCAGGCGCCAACGCCTTGCGAGCCCATCGGGCTCGAAGATCAGGAACAGAATGATCGCCGCGCCCACCACCATCTCCCGCAGGAAGGAGATGCTGGCGCCGAGTTTCAGGGCACGGTCGATGCTGCTGCCGGCCAGCGCATCCGCGCCCCACTGCGTGACTTCCGGCAGCATCACCATGAAGGCCGCGCCCATCAGGCTGCCCATCACGCTGCCCAGCCCGCCGATGATGACCATGCCGAGGAACTGGATGGAGAAGAGGATGTTGAAGGCCTCGACGCTGACGAACAGCAGGTAGTGCGCATAGAGCGCGCCGCCGATGCCGGCATAGAGGCTGGCGATGCCGAAGCTCAGCGTGCGGTAATAGGCAAGGTTGATGCCCATCATCTCCGCGGAGAGGTAGTGGTCCCGCACCGCGACAAGGGCGCGCCCGTCGCGTGACCGCATCAGATTCGCGGCGCCGAGGAACATCACGACCACATAGGCCAGCGTCAGGTAGAAATAGCTTTCGTCGCGATCGAAGGCGAAGCCGAACAGCACCGGGCTTTCCGTCATCCGCCCGGCCACGCCGCCGGTGAACCACTGCGCGCGGGCGAAGAAATCCTCCAGGATGAATTGCGCGGCCAGTGTTGCGATCGCGAGATACAGCCCCTTCAGCCGCGCTGCCGGCGCGCCGAAGACCAGGCCGATGACCGCGGTGACCAGGCCCGCGATCGGGATGCAGAGCAGCACCGGTACATGGTAGCGCTCATGCAGATACGCCGAGACGAAGGCGCCGAGGCCGAAGAAGGCGGCATGGCCGATGCTGATCTGCCCGGTGAAGCCGACCAGGATGTTCAGCCCCAGCGCGGCGATGCCGAGGAAGCCGATATTGATGAGCAGCGACAATTCATAGCGCCCGAAGACCAGCGGCGCGCAGCACAGCAATGCCAGCCCGACCAGCAGCGCGATGCGGCTGTTGCGCGTCGGGAAGATAGTGGTGTCGGCGGCGTAGCTCGCGCGCCAATCGCCGCAGGGCGTGAGTGCGGTCATCTAGACGCGCTCGATATTCTTGGTGCCGAACAACCCGTAGGGCTTGATCAGCAGGATCAGCACCAGCGCGTAGAAGGGCGCGATCTGGAACATGTTACCCCAGTTGAGCCATTGGCTGTCGATGTAATGCGCCCAGTTCTCCAGCAGCCCGACGATGACGCCGCCGAGCACCGCACCCAGGATGGAATCCAGCCCGCCCAGGATCACGGCGGGGAAAACCTTGATGCCGTAGAAGGACAAGGCGGAGGACACGCCGTTCACCACGCCGACGACAACACCGGCAACGGCGGAGACCACCGCCGAAATCGCCCAGGACATGGCGAAGACCTTCGGCACGGAAACGCCGAGTGACTGCGCCACCTGCTGGTCGAAGGCCGTGGCCCGCATCGCCAGCCCGTGCTTGGAGGCTTTGAAGAACCAGCCGAAGCCCGCCATGATGAGCAGCGAAACGCCGAGGCTCGCCAGGTAGACCGTCTGCACCTCCAGCCCCAGCACCCGCACCTGCTCCATCGCGAAGATCGGCGGGAAGGGTTTGGCGAAGACGCCGAAGATCCACTTCATCAGCGCCTGGAAGAAGATGCCGAGGCCGATCGTCGCCATGATGACGCTGATCACCGGCTCCCCGATCAGTGGCCGCAGCACCACCACCTGAAGCACTAGGCCGAACAGCATCATGAAGACCAGGGTAAAGATGAAGCCCGCATAGAAGGGAAGCTGCCATTCCGTCAGGAACCACCAGCAGACCCAGGCGCCCACAAGCAGGAATTCGCCCTGCGCGAAGTTCACCACCTGGGATGCCTTGTAGATCAGCACGAAGCTCATCGCGACCACGCCATACAGCGCGCCCACGATCAGCCCGTTCAGCGTCAGTTGCAGCAGCAGCGCGGTGTCCATGGCGTCCTCCTCAGGCCTCGGCCATCTCGGGGCGGATGACGGGCAGCGTGGTGCGGATGCGCTGCGTGGTGCCGTCCTGGAAGGCGATGGTGGTATCCACCGGGATCGTCGCCGCGCCGGCATAGATCGCGTCGATGATGTCGCCGTATTTCTCGGCGATCACGCCGCGCCGCACCTTGCGGGTGCGCGTCAGCTCCCCGTCATCGGCATCCAGCTCCTTGTACAGCAGGATGAAGGCGCGCAGCCGTTGCGCGGGTGGCAGGCGCTCGTTCACCTTCGCCACCTCCGCCCGCAGCAGGTCCAGCACCTGCGGCCGCGCCGCCAGGTCGGAATAGGTGGTGAAGGCGATGCGGCTGCGCTCCGCCCATTTGCTGACGATGGGGAAGCGGATGCAGATCATCGCCGCCAGATGCGCCTGCCCCGCGCCGAGCACCACCGCCTCCGCCACGAAGGGTGAGAATTTCAGCTTGTTCTCGATATATTGCGGGCTGAAGCGATCGCCGCCGGCGGTCTCCGCGATGTCCTTGATGCGGTCGATGACGACGAGCTGCCCGGCCTTGTCGAAATAGCCGGCATCGCCGGTATGCATCCAGCCGTCGCGCATATCCGCCGGCGTCTCGGCACCCAGATAGCCGGAGAACATGTTCGGGTGGCGGGTCACGATCTCCCCCACGCCATTCGCATCCGGCGCGTCGATGCGGATTTCGATGCTCTCGTCGAAGCCCATGCCGACCGTATCGAAATCCACCTGTCCCGGCCGGTGCAGCGTATAGGCACCCAGCAATTCCGTCTGGCCGTAGAGCTGCCGCATCGGCACGCCCATCGCCTGGAAGAAGCGGAAGGTCTCCGGCCCCAGCGCCGCGCCGCCGGTCGCGGCGGAGGTCAGGTTGGAGAAGCCGAGCCGGTCCCGCAGCGCGCGGAACAGCAGCAGGTCGGCCAGCGGCGAAGGCCCGCCGGCGGCGAGCTTCAGCCCGAGGTCGAACATCCGCCGCTTCAACGGCGAGGCATCCATCACCCGCGCCCGCACCTCGGCCGCCAATTGTTCCCAGATGCGCGGCGCGAACAGCACGAAGCTTGGGCCGATCTCGCGGAAATCGGCCATCATCGTCTCAGGCTCCTCGACGAAGTTCACCTTCATCCGGGCGATCAGGCCCCAGCCGAGCACGTAGATCTGTTCCATGATCCAGGGCAGCGGCAGGACGGAGACGTATTCGTCCATCGGCCCCTTGGGGTCCGCCTTCAGATAGGCGCGGCAATGGCGGATCAGCGCGCCCGCCGTCAGCATCGCGAGTTTTGGCCGCGCCGTGGTGCCGGAGGTGGTGCAGAGGATGGCCACGCTCTCCCCATCCACGCCAGCCACCAATGCCTCGTAGAGCCCCGGCTGCTCCGCCCGCAGCGCACGGCCCGCTTCCATCAGCGCCTCCAGCGACATCAGCCGCGGATCGTCATGCTTTCGCATGCCGCGCGGATCGGCGTAGACCACATGCTGCAGCGTCGGGACCTCGCCGAAGATGTTGAGCAGCTTGTCCACCTGCTCCTCATCCTCGGCCAGCACCAGCCGCGCGCCGGCATGGGCCAGCAGATAGGCCACCTCCTCATCCAGCGCGTCGCGATACAGGCCGAGGCTGCGCGCGCCGAGCGCATGGGTGGCGATTTCCCCCATCACCCAGTCGGGCCGGTTGTCGCCGATCAGCCCGACCACATCGCCCTCCTCGATGCCGAGGCTGCGCAGGCCGAGCGCCATCGCCTCGGTGCGCGCCTGGACCTCGGCCCAGGTGAAGGAACGCCAGATGCCGAACTGCTTCTCCCGCATCGCCACTTCCGCCCCGTGCTCGGCGGCATTGCGCGCCAGCAGCTTCGGCAGGGTATCGAGCGCGGGCGCCCTCATGCGACGACCGGCTCCGCTTCCGGGGCGTCCTGTGGTTCGCCGAGATAGGCGCGCCGGACCTCCGGATGCGCCAGCACCGCCTCCGGCGTGCCCTCCGCGATGCGGCGCCCGAAATCGAGCACCATGACGCGGTGGGAGATGTCCATCACCACCCCCATGTCGTGCTCGATCATCAGCACGGTCATGCCCCATTCGGCGTTCAGGTCGGTGATGAAGCGGGCCATGTCCTCCTTCTCCTCGAGGTTCATGCCCGCCATGGGTTCATCCAGCAGGATCAGCTTCGGCTTCAGCGCCACCGCGCGCGCCAGCTCCACCCGCTTGCGCAGGCCGTAGGGCAGCGTGCCGGCGATGGCCTTGCGGACGGGCTGGATTTCCAGGAAGTCGATGATCTCCTCGACCTCGCGCCGATGCGCCAGCTCCTCCCGCTGCGCGCCGCCGAGCCAGTAGAGCATGCCGCGCAGCACGCCGGATTTCAGCAGGTGGTGGCGGCCGACCATGATGTTGTCGAGCACCGTCATATGCCCGAACAGCGCCAGGTTCTGGAAGGTGCGGCCGATGCCGAGGCCGGCACGACGATTCGGACCCAGCCGGGTGATATCAGCGCCGTCGAAGCTGATCCGCCCCTCGGTCGGGCGGTAGCGGCCGGAGATGCAATTGACCATGGAGGTCTTGCCGGCGCCGTTCGGCCCGATGATGGAGAAGATTTCCCCCGGCCTGACGACGAAGGACACATCGGTCAGCGCCCGCACCCCGCCGAAGCGCAGGCTGACGCCATCCACCGCCAGAATCGGTGTCTCCGCTTGCAACTGGACGCGCTCCCCTGAACGCCATTCTCGTTGCGGGGAGCTTAGGGCCGCTTCGCCGCGCGCCGCAACGGCGCGTTTCCGTGAAGCTCAGCCCTCCGCGCGCAGCCGGATGGCCAGCGGGGGATCGTCGGTGGCGAAGATGTCGACGCCCAGGCCCAGCATGCGGCGGATGCTCGGCGCGTGGTTGGCGCCCCAGGTGCCGATGCCGAGCCCGGCCTGGCGCAGCGCCGCCACCAGTTCGGCGTCGATGGCGCTTTCATGCAGGCCGACCTCGGGAAAGCCACGGGCGCGGGCGATGGCGACCAGCCCCTCCATGCCGATGTCGCGCAGGGTCGCCAGTTCCAGCAGCCAGGCCACCCCGGCCAGCCCGCCGGCGCGCTGCGCCTCGGCCATCGTGTCCGCCTGGAAGCCGATGATCCAGCTCCGCCGCCTTTCGCCGGCCGTGTCCAGCGCCGCCAGTGTCGCGGGGACGATGCCGGGATAGGGGCGGCCGGCGGCATCCGCCTTGATCTCGATCCGCGGCGCCACCGGGCTGCCGGCGAGGATGCCGAGGTAATCCGCCAGGGTCGGCGGCGCCTCCCCCGCCGTGCCGCGCACCCGGACCGCGGCCGCCTCCGCCGCCGTCAACGCCGCCACCGGACCGACGTGGTCGGTGGTACGGTTCAGGGTCGCGTCATGCATGACCAGAAGCTGGCCATCGGCTGTCATGTGGATGTCGCATTCCGCCTGCTCCACAGCCAGTCGGGCGGTGTGGCGGAAGGCGGTTGCGCTGTTCTCGGGCCAGAGGAACAGGCCACCGCGGTGGCTGGCGATCAGGGGCTGGGGCATGGCGCGGCAGCATCGCCGCGACATGATCCGGAATCCAGCCCCCCGGCGCCGATACTCCAGGTTGCCAGGGATGTGCCGGATTGCACGGGCCAGGCACCGGGCGCATAGAAGATCGATATTGCCATTGATCCGCCGCTCGCGGCGTGGAGGGCCTGATGACCCTGTCCATCGTCATTCACCGCCCGGATACCGGGCCGGACGCCGAGGAGGCGTCCGCGATGCGTGTCGCGGTGCGTGACGCGGTGTGGGAGATCGCCGACGCGCATTGGACGCTGGGCGAGGACGCGATCCTGGTCTCCACCGACCTGTCACCCGACTACATGCTGAGCCATTTCCGCCGCGCTTTGGCACGACGCGGCTTCGACCGGACGGGATTGCTGCTGGTCACCGGCGTAGGCCCGCGGGCGGCCTGGTCGGAACTGCCCGTCGAGGCGGAAGGCTGGCTGCGCGACGTGCTCGCCTGACGCGGTCCCGGCCGCGGGACCCGCGACGCCGCGCCGGAGGGAAAGACTCCGGCATCCGGCCGTCACTGCGGTGAGACATGCCCCACAAAATCGTATGCAGCGGAAAAATACGCGATTCACGAAGGAAACACTCGCGTTATGGTTGCCGCAGCGGTTAATGATCCTGCTATAAGGTCGTGAGTGGCGGCGTTTTTGGGCCGCCGCGGTCCGTCTTTTTCAGCCGGGCCATCGCAGCTTCTGGAGCCCTGAATGCGGACGATATTGCCTTGTCGCCTCGCCATGGCGCTGGTCGCCTGGGCCATGTTGAGCCTGGCGCCGGCCAGCGCGCAGGCACCCGCTCCGGCGGAGTCCCCCGGCATCCGCCTGAAGATCGTGGGCGGCCTGGCCGATGTCAGCCAGTATGTGCGCTATGAGGAGCCCTTCTGGCGCCGCCGCATCACCGAGCTGACGAACGGCCGCGTGCAGGCCGAAATCGCGCCCTTCGACCGCAGCGGCATCCGCGGGCAGGAAATGCTTCAGTTGATGCGCCTCGGCGTGGTGCCCTTCGGCACCGCGCTGCTCGCCATCGTCTCCACCGAGGAGCCCGAATTCAACGCGGTGGACCTGCCTGCGCTGGCCCCGGACATGGCCAGCCTGCGGCAGACCGTCGCCGCCTTCCGCCCGCATATCGAACAGGTGCTGCGGGAGCGCTACCAGATCGAGTTGCTCGGCATCTACACCTATCCGGCACAGGTGGTCTTCTGCACCCGTGGCTTCGCGGGCCTGGCGGATCTGGCCGGGCGGCGCATCCGTTCCTCCTCCGTCGGGCAGTCGGAAATGCTCCAGGCGCTGGGCGCCACGCCTGTCGTGATTCCCTTCGCCGAGGTGGCGCAGGCGCTGCGCGGCGGCGTGGTGGAATGCGCCATCACCGGCACGCTGTCCGGCAATGCGATCGGACTGCATGAGATCACCACCCATGTGCATGCCATGGCGCTGGCCTGGGGTATTTCCATCTTCGGCGCCAATGCCACCGCCTGGGGGGCACTGCCGGGCGATATCCAGCAGGTCATCCGCGGCGGCATCCGCGACCTGGAACATCAGATCTGGGCGGCGGCGGACCGCGAGACCGGCGATGGCCTGGCCTGCAATGCGGGCCGTCCCGGCTGCAGTGCCGGCCGGCCCGGCAATATGACGGTGGTGCCGGTGAGCGCCGCCGATGACGAGCGTCGGCGCCGCCTGCTGACCGAGGTGGTGCTGCCGCGCTGGGTCAATCGCTGCGGCCTGGATTGCGTCGATGCCTGGAATGCCTATCTCGCGCCCGTCCTCGGTATCCAGGCGCGAGCCGAATAGATGTCCACCGCCCGCCGCCTCCGCTTCGCCGTCCTGGCCGCCGCGATCCTGCTTCTGCTGGCGCAGGTTGTCGCCACGGCCATGCTGCTCGACCGCTCGCGCGGCGCGGCGCTGACGGCGGCGACGGATACGGCGGATCGGGTCGGCCGGGCGGTCGAATCCTCCATCAACCGCAGCTTCGTGCAGGTGGATGCGATGCTGGCGGGCCTTCCCGCCATCCTCGCCCCCTATGCCCGCGACGGGCGCTTCGACGCCAATGCCGCCGGCCGCGTGATGCGGGAGTTGAACAACCAGAACTTCACCTTCCGCGACGTGCTGCTGGTGCGGGAGGATGGGATGCCCATCACCACCTCCCTCTCCGTCTCCCGCCGCCGGCCCCTGCCGCTGCCGCTGGGTGCCGCCTTCACCGATGCCACGCCGAATGCGGGCAGCGTGATGATTGGTGGACCCGTGCAGAACCCCGCCACCGGCGAATGGGCGCTGTTCTTCGCCCGCCCCGTGACCATGCCGGTGCTCGGCCAGATCACCGCGGTGGCGGAGGTTCCGGTGCCGATGGTGGGCAGCCTGCTGGCGGTGGGCGGCAACGCCCCCGGCCTGCGCATCACGCTGGAGCGGGAGGATGGCACGCTGCTGGCCAGCATGCCGCATGACGAGACCCGCATCGGCCGGCGCCTGGCGCAACCCGCCTCCGCCCTCGCCGGGCTGGCGCAGGCGCGCAGCCGCTTCAATGAGGAGCCCGTGCTGATCGCGGTGCGCCCGACCCTCTACCCCTCGCTCTCCATCGTCACCACGATCGAGCTGGCGGCGGCGCTGGAAGGCTGGCGCACCGACCGCGAAAGGGCGCTGATCGTCTCGGCCGCCTTCGCCGCCCTGGTGCTGGCGCTGGCCGCGGCCCTGCTGCTGGGCCTGCGGCAGCGGGAGAAGGTGGAAGCGGAACGCTCCCGCTGGCGCTCGACGCTGGAGAATGCGCTGGAGAGCATGTCGGACGGCTTCGTCATGTTCGGCCCGGACGACCGGCTGCTGGCCTGCAACCAGCGCTACAAGGAATTCTACGCGATCTCGGCGCCCTTCATCAAAGCCGGCGCGGCCTTCCGCGACATCATGCGGGAGGGCGCCAAGCGCGGGCAGTATCCCCAGGCGGTGGGCGACATCGAGGCCTTCGTGGACGAGATGGACAATCTGCGCCACGCCAACAACCCGCCGATCGAGCGGCTGCTGCTGGATGGCCGCTGGGTGCTGATCACGGAGCGCAGCACGCCGGATGGCGGCACGGTGGGCATCCGCACCGACATCACCCCGCTGAAGCGCGCCATGGACGACCTAGCCCAGGCCCGCGATTCCGCCCGTGCCGCAGGCGAGGCGAAAAGCCAGTTCCTGGCGCGCATGTCGCATGAACTGCGCACGCCGCTGAATGGCGTGCTCGGCTTCGCCCAGGTGCTGCTCCGCGACCGGAACCTGTCCGAGGAGCAGCGCGACCAGGTGGTGACCCTGCATGAGGCCGGGCGGCATCTGCTGGAGTTGGTGAACAGCCTGCTCGACCTGTCCAAGATCGAGGCCGGCAAGCTCGACCTGCATCTGCGCCATGTCGCGGTGCGGCCGCTGCTGGAAGCCTGCGCCGGGCTGCTGGCGCCGGAGGTGGACCGCAAGGGCATGACGCTGGACCTCCACATCGCCCCCGGCACCCCGGCGGCGGTGGAGGCGGATGCCACGCGGGTGCGGCAGATGCTGCTGAACCTGCTGTCCAACGCGGTGAAATTCACGCCCCCCGGCGGCCGGGTGGATTTCCGTGCCGGGCCGATGCCGGATGGCCGCCAGGGCCTGCGGATGGAGGTTGCGGACAACGGCCCCGGCGTGCCGCCGGAGAAGCGGCACCTGCTGTTCGAGGATTTCTCCCAGCTCTTCCCGGTCGCCGGCCAGGATGGCGCGGGCACCGGGCTCGGCCTGGCGATTTCCGCGCGCCTCGCGGCGGCGATGGGGGGACGCATCGGCTGCGACAGTGAATCCGGCCAGGGCGCCCGGTTCTGGGTGGAACTGCCGCTGAAGGAAGTGCCCCTGCCCGAGGCGGCGGCCCTGCCTTCCACCACCTCGCTGGCGGATTCAGCCATGGCCTTGCAGGGGCGCAGCCTGCGGATCCTGGTCGCGGATGACGTTGCCGCGAACAGGATGGTGGCGCGCGCCATGCTGGTCGGCGCCGGCCACAGGGTCGACAGCGCCGCGGATGGCGCGGAAGCGCTCGCGGCGGTGCAGCGGGAAGCCTATGACGTGGTGCTGATGGATGTGCAGATGCCGGTCATGGACGGGCTGGAAGCGACGCGCCGCATCCGCGCCCTGGACACCGCCCGGCGCCGCGTGCCGGTGCTGGCCGTCACCGCCTCCGCCTTGCCGGAACAGGTGGCGGCCTGCCACGCCGCCGGGATGGACGGGCACCTGGCCAAGCCGATCGACCGCGAGTCCCTGCTCGCCGCCGTCGCCCGCCTCGCGGCGGGGGATTCGATGCCGGGCAGCAGCGCCACCCCCTCGGTCGACGCGCAGCAGCCCTTGCTGGACCCCTCCGCGCTGCGCAACCTGGCCGCCGATCTTGGCCCGACGGCGGAGGTGGTGATCACCGAATTCGTCGCCGAGGTGCGGTTCGGCTACGAGACCCTGTCCGTGCCCGGCATCGCCGACGACATTCCCCGCCTGCGCCATGCCGCGCATCGCATGCTGGGCGCCGCCCGCACGCTGGGCGCCCGCCGCCTGGGCGCGCTGACGGAGGCCCTGCAGAAGGACCTGCATGCCGAGCAGGACCCGGCGGAGGCGCTGCGCCTGGTGCTGGAAACCGCCGCCGCCACCCTGCCGCTGATCGAGGCGCCGCTGGAACGCACCCCGCACAACGACACCGGCAACCCGTCGCAGTCCCGGCGCCTGGCGCAAGGCGTCGGCGACTGAAGCGGGGTCAGTTGGCCGCGTTGCCCACCCGCATGGGCGACATCGGGGGGCGGACGAAATAGGGGGGCAGGTCGCTCCACAAGGCGCCACGCCGCTGTTCCGCTGCGCCGAAGTCGAACAGGCAGCGCATATAGACGGGGTCGAATTCCTCGGTCGCCGTGCAGGGCACCTGGCGCGGGATCCAGGCTGCGCGGAATTCCACCTCGTCCCGCTCGGCGATCAGGAACAGCTTGTACAGGTCACCGATGGCGCTGCCGCGGATCAGCGCGCTGATCGAGGCGCCGCCGACCGAGAAGATGCGCGGCCGCACCGGCGTGTGGTCGGTCAGCACCCGGTTGTTGACAATCACCCACATCCGCCGGTCGATGTTGCGGCCGATCTGCTGCCGGGTCAGCGCCGCGATCGGCACCTGCGGCGAGATCAGCACGACCTGGGAGGTGGCGCCGCCATCCACATGCATCTCGTCGAAACGCCGCCCATCGGCGGTCTGCACCGGGATGAAGACCGGCGGGAAGGCGATCGGCACGGCGGCGGAGGCGCGGATGACATCGCGGAACAGCTGCACTGCGCCCGCATGGCCGGAGGCGGCGATGGCCCCCATGTTCCAGATCATCGGCCGGCCATAGTCGAGATTGGTGGTGCCTACGAACAGCAGCCGGCCGCGCCGGTATTCGGCCGCGACCTTGGCCAGCAGCGCGGCATCGACGTAATGCGCGATGCGGTTGGCCAGCCCCGTCGTATCCGTCAGCGCCACGCCGGAGACCAGCCCGCTGAGCACCGTGCTGCGCGCCACCTGGCTGGTGCGCAGCGTGGTGTAGATTTCCTCGATCACCGGGTCGTAGTCGGAGCCGAGGAAGGCGAAGGGGGCGATGATGGCCCCGGTGCTGACACCGGCGACGGCGGCGAATTGCGGCCGGGTGCCGGATTCCGACCAGGCCTTCAGCACGCCCGCGCCGAAGGCCCCATCCGGCCCGCCGCCCGACAGGGCCAGGTAGTGCAACACCGGCATCTGCCCGGCCGCCGCCTGGGCGCCGTAGCGGGTCCGCAGAATGCCCGCCTGGCGGGCCACCAGCGCATCCAGCGCATTGGGTTCCAGCACATCGCCCCAGACCCGCAGGCCGGGAATGCCCAGCGGCTGCGCCTCATTCGCCAACTCGGTCGGCACGGCATTGCGGGTGATGCCGGCGCAGGCCCCGAGCACGGGCAACAGGGCGCAGAGCAGCAACCGCAAAAGGGGCTTTGGCCGGTTCATCACGCTATCGCCCCTGAGTCCTGAAGCATGCAGACTGACACGGATGCGATTGACGCATCCTGAACAGAATCAGGGCAACGTCGCGATACGTTCCGCCAGCAACTCGAAAAAGCCCGGCGGGTCCAGCGTTTCCAGCAGCCGCAGGTTCGGCGCCCGGCCGAGCCGCTGCCAGCGGTCGATCACCGTGCGCCCACGCCCCGGCCCGGTTCCGCAATCCACCTCGGCCTGTGCCTCCCTCGCCCCGAACAGGTCGGGCGCCAAAAGCCAGGCGACCGCGCAGGGATCGTGCAGCGGAAACCCCCGGAAACCCATGCGGCGGGAGGGTGGCAGGGCGCGCAGGATGGCGGTGGCCGCGCGCCAGCAGGCCCCGCCCGGCCGCGCCTCCAGCGCCGTCACCACCTCCGGCGTCACGAAGGCCTGGGCCGTCAGGTCGAGCGTCGCCATGGTCAGCGGGCAGCCCAGGCCGAGCAGGATGGCCAGCGCCTCCGGGTCGTTCCAGGCGTTGAATTCGGCGGCGGGGGTGATGTTGCCCTCGGACCAGGCACCGGACATCAGCACGATCTCCACCACCCGATCCACCAGCGCCGGCTCCGTCGCGAAGGCCAGGGCCAGGTTGGTGACGGGGCCGAGGCCGATCACGGTGACCGAGGCCGGCCCCGCGCCGCGCAGCAGGTCGCGGATGGCATCCGCGGCGATGCCGGGCGCGAGCGGCGGCCCCTCCGGCAGGGTCACGCCGCCCAACCCATCCTGCCCATGCACCGCCGTCTCGAAGCGGAACGGCGCCATGAGGGAGCGTTCGGCGCCGGCCACCACGGGGATATCCCGCCCGCTCAGCCCGACGATGGCGCGCGCATTGGCCGTGGTGGAGGCCAGCCCGACATTGCCGCCGGCCACCGTCACCAGCCGCACATCCAGTTCCGGCGAGGCCAGCGCCAGCCAGAGCGCGATGGCGTCATCCGTGCCCGGGTCGCAATCGATGACCGTCAGCCGCGCGCTCATGCCAGTTCCCGCTCCACCAGATTGCACCAGAAGGCGACGCCATGCGGCAGGGCGGCGTCGGCGAAGTCGAAATGCGGGTTGTGATGGAAGCCCTCGGGATGCGCCGGGTCGCCCGTGCCGAGCCAGGCATAGGCGCCGGGGCGCTGGGCCAGGAACTCGGAAAAATCCTCGCCGGCGGTGATCGGCGGGTGGTCGTCCTGCACCGCCTCCGCGGTGCCCGTTGCGGCCTGCACCATCACCGCCGCCTGCGGCGCGTGGTTCACCGTGGGGGACAGGCGGCGGATGTAGCGCGGTTCGGCCCGCAGCCGGTGCAAGGTGGCGACGGCCTGGGCGATCTCGCCGATGCGGGTCTCGATCTGCGCGCGCACCGTCTCGGTCAGGGCGCGGGCGGTACCCTTCAGGAAGACGGTGGCGGGGATGACATTGGGCGCCGCCGGATTGCCGGCCGCCATATGGCCGACGCTGATTACGGCGGTGGCCAGCGGGTCCACCTCCCGCGCCGCGATCGCCTGGATCGCGGTGATGAACTGCGCGGCGGCCAGGGTGGCATCGGTGCCGAGATGCGGCTTGGCGCCATGGGTGCCGGCGCCGGTGAAGGTGACCTCCCAGGTGTCGGAGCTGGCCAGCACCGGCCCCTTCGGCACCGCGATGGTGCCGAGCGGCAGGCCGGGCAGGTTGTGAATCCCGTAGACGGCATCGACAGGGAAGCGATCGAACAACCCCTGCTCCACCATCACCCGCGCGCCGCCGAGCGATTCCTCGGCCGGCTGGAAGATCAGCTGGACCGTGCCGGCGAAGCGGTGGCGGTTCGCCGCCAGCCATTCGGCGGCGCCGAGCAGCATGGTGGTGTGGCCGTCATGGCCGCAGGCATGCATGCGGCCGGGCGTTTCGCTGGCATAGGGCAGGCCGGTGGCCTCCGTCATGGCCAACGCGTCCATGTCGGCACGCAGCCCGATGGCGCGGTTGCCCAGGGCGCCATGCTTGCGGCCCTGGAGCGTGCCGACCACGCCCGTGCCGGCGATCCCCTCCGTCACCGCGATGCCCCAGCCACGCAGCCGTTCGGCGACGCGGGCGGCAGTGCGGTGTTCCGCGAAACCGAGTTCCGGATGGCGGTGGAAATCCTGGCGCCAGGCGGTCAGTTCCGGCAGGCGGGGGGCGAAGTCGTCGGGGCTGGGCAAGGTGTGCGCGCCTCAGGCGGTGAATGGGTTCACATACCATGCCATCAGGCGCGTCCCAGCCTCGGCGCCGTTCAGGCGGCCTGGGCCGGGCGGCGCCGTTTCGCCGGGCGCGGTGCGGACGGCACCACCGTCAGCTTCAGCCCGAGCGCGCCGATGACCTTCAGGATCGTCGCCAGTTCCGGGTTCGCGCCCTCGCGCAGGGCCTTGTAGAGGCTCTCCCGCCCCATCCCGGCGTCGCGCGCCACCGCGGTCATGCCCCGCGCACGGGCAACCACCCCCAGCGCCCGCGCAATCTCCGCCGCGTCGCCGTCCTGCAAGGCGAAGGCCAGATAGGCTTCCTGGGCTTCCGCAGTATCGAGCAGCTCGGCCGGGTCGAAGGGATGGGTCTTGGTCACCATGGTCATTCCTCCAGATCGGCGGCGGCTGCGATGGCGGCGTCGATATCCCTGGCCTGGCTTCGCTTGGTGCCGCCGCCGAGCAGCACGATCACCACCTGCCCCCTTTGTACAAAGTAGACCCGGTAGCCAGGACCGTGGTCGATGCGCAGTTCCGAGACCCCGCCCCCAACCGGCTTCACATCGCCGAACAGGCCGCGCCCCAACCGCTCGATCCGCGCGGCGATACGCGCCTTGGCGACGCCGTCCTTCAGGCCGACAGCCCAGGACATGAAGGCCTCGGTGCGAAGGATGGTGAACATGATATGTATCTTACAGGATACAGATATCAAGGAGGGGCATCAAGCTCCGCGCTCCCCCCAGATCGCCTCCTCCGAAAACCCCAATTCGGCGAATTCCGCCGCGCGCAGCGGCGCCTCCGCCGCCGCATAGAATTCATCGAGCTGCGGTGGCTTCACAGGGGTGGAGGACAGCATGGCATGCGCCTGGCCGCGGTGGTGGATCTGGTGCTGGAACAGGTGCAGCAGCAGCCGGTCGCGCCGTTCCTCCTGCACGCGCGTGTTGCGGTTCACGCGGACGATGGCGGCCAGGGCGGCGTCATCCAGCCCGGCGCTATGCGCCACCAGACGCCGGTCCACCGCCGCCTGCGCGGCGTGCAGGCCGGGCAGGTCCGGATGGGGGATTCGGTCGGCCCAGGCGGCCGGGCCGAGCCAGCCGCCTTCCAGCGCATCCACATAGAACCAGTCGACGATGAGGATGTGGTTCAGCGTCGCGATCAGGCTGGGGAAGAAGCCGCTGCGCGGGGCGGCGAGTTCCTCCGGCGTCAGCCCGGCACAGGCCTTCAGCAGGCGGTGGTTGGACCAGGCGTTGTTGCAGGCCTGGGCGTGGAACAGGTTGGGCATCATGCGGCTTGCGCTCCGCCGGTTGCGGTTGACCGGCCGAGCATGGCAGTTTGCCGCCGCACACCCAATGGATCCCGGATGGCGTATTGGCAGCATTTTGGCGCGCCGCCGGCCTCGCGCGCGCCCTATCGCGAGAGCTACCCGGCGCCGATGCCGGATGGCACGGTGCTGGACCTGCCGCTGCGCGATTTTTCCGACTTCGGCGTGGCCGGGCTGATCGCCAACCAGGCCAGTTTTTCGGTCATCCGCCGCCTTGCCGCCTTCATGACGGAGGCCGCCCGGCCCTTGCAGCCGGAGGTGGTGGTCGGCCTGCCCAGCCTCGGCCAGGTCTTCGCGCCGCTGGTGGCGGAAGCGCTGGGCCATGCGAACTGGGTGGCGCCCGGCTGGTCACGGAAGCGCTGGTATGAGGAACGGCTTTCCGTGCCGGTCCATTCCATCACCTCCCCCACCCCGCGCCGGCTCTGGCTCGATCCGCGCATCCTGGACCGGCTGGCGGGGCGGCGCGTGCTGCTGGTGGATGACGTGATCTCCACCGGCACTTCGGCACTGGCGGGGCTGGAGCTGCTGGCCGCCGCGGGCGTCACCCCGGTGGGGCTGCTGGTCGCCATGGCGCAGGGCCATCGCTGGCAGGCCACCTGGCCCGCGGCCATCCCGACCCGCGCCGCCTTCGCCACGCCCATCTTCCGCCCCTCCCCCGCCGGCTGGCTGCCGGAGGCCGGGACGGCGCCGCATCACCTTTGCCTGCCCCTTCCCGCCGAGGACCACGCCGCATGATCCGCCAGCTTCGCGCCGCTTTGCTCGGCACCGCCCTGATCGCCGCCCCGGCCCTGGCGCAGGACAATATCCGCATCGGCGTGGAGGCCGGGCCGACCAGCCTCGATCCGCATTTTGCCAGCCTCATCACCAACATCGCCTTCGCACGCCACGTCTTCCAGCCGCTGATGGAACAGGATGCGCGGCAGGATCTGCGCCCGGCCATCGCCGAATCCCTGCGCCCGATCGACGAGCTGACCTGGGAGGTGAAGCTCAACCCCGCCGCCCGCTTCCATGACGGCGCGCCGGTGACGGCGGAAGATATCGCCTTCACCATCAGCCGCGCCGGGGATGTGCCGAACTCCCCCTCCTCCTTCCGCTATGCGACGCGGCCGATCACGGCGGTGGAGACGGTGGATGCGACCACCATCCACATCCGCACCAGCCAGCCGACGCCGCTGCTGCCGAACTTCCTGGCGCTGGTGATGATCGTCTCCAAGCGGCATGGGGAGGGTGCGGGCACGGCGGACTACAATGCCGGCCGCGCCATGATCGGCACCGGGCCGTTCCGCCATGTCTCCTGGCAGCCGGGCAGCCCGGTGGTGATGGAGCGCAACCCGGCCTTCGCCGGCCCCGCGCCCGCCTTCCAGCGCGTGGAATTCCGCCCCATCCCGAATGCCGGCGCGCGCGTCGCCGCGCTGCAGGCCGGCGATGTGGACATGATCGAGATCGTGCCCTCCGACGCCTTCACCCGCTTCAAGGCCGATACGGCGCGCTTCGCCACCGCCGAGAGCCCGTCGAACCGCCTGATCTTCCTGACGCTGGACAGCGACCGGGTGGACAGCCCCTTCATTCGCGGCCGCGACGGCGCGCGCATCGACAATCCGCTGCGCGACCCGCGCGTGCGCCGCGCCCTGTCCCTGGCCATCAACCGGGATGCCATCGTCAGCCGCACCATGCAGGGCCAGGCATTGGCGGCCGGCGACCTCGGCCCGCCCGGCTATTTCGGCACCTCCCCGGACATGACGCCGCCGCCCTTCGACCTGGCGGAAGCGCGTCGCCTGCTGACCGAGGCGGGCTACCCGAACGGCTTCGCCGTGCAGGTGAACGGGCCGAACGACCGCTACCCGAATGACGAGCAGGTGGTGCAGGCCATCGCCCAGATGTGGACCCGCCTCGGCCTGGCGACCACGGTGGAGACCAAGACGCGGTCGATGTGGCTGAGCGAGGCGGCGCAGCTGCGCTATTCGGTGAACCTCGCCGGCTTCTCCCCCAATCCGGAACTGCTGGGGATGCTGGAGACGCAGATCCACAGCTGGAACACGACCCTCGGCCTCGGCACCGCCAATCGCGGGCGGTTCAGCAACCCCGAGATCGACGCCATCATCCAGCGCGCCCGCACCACCATCAATGACGACCAGCGCCGCGCGCTGACGCAGCAGGCGACGCGGATGGCACTGGTGGACCAGACGGCGCTGATCCCGCTGTACTTCACGGTGAACACCTGGGCGCTGCGCCGCGGCTTCACCTATGAGGCGCGGACCGACGAGATGACGCTCGCCTTCAGCGCCGGGCGCGCGGCACGGTGAGCGAGGCCGTCCCGCCCGCGATCCGCGCCCGCGCCGTCCAGGCCGCCCGCGGCTCGGCGCCCTTCGACCTGCTGCTGCTGGGCGGCATCCTGGTGGATGTCGCGACGGGCGAATTGCGCGCGGCGGATGTGGGCATCGTCGGGCCGCTGATCGCCTCCGTCCATCCGCCCGGCGAGCGGGCCGATTCGGCCCGGGTGGAGGATGTGGCGGGGCGCTTCCTGGCGCCGGGCTTCATCGACAGCCATCTGCACTACGAAAGCAGCCTGATGGCGCCGGCGGATTACGCCGCCGTCGTCGTCCCCGCCGGCACCACCACCTGCGTCTGGGACCCGCATGAGCTGGCCAATGTGCTGGGCGTGCCAGGCGTGCGCTGGGCGGTCGAGGCCTCCCGCGACCTGCCGCTGCGGACGCTGGTCGCGGCGCCGTCCTGCGTACCCTCCGCCCCCGGGCTGGAACTGGCCGGCGCGGAGATCGGCGCGGCGGAAATGGCCGAAATGCTGTCCTGGCCGGAGGTGGTCGGGGTGGCGGAGGTGATGGACATGCCGGGCGTGCTGCGCGGCACGGCGCACATGACGGGCATCGTCGGCGCCGGCATGGCCTCCGGCAAGAACGTCAACGGCCATGCGCGCGGGCTGCTGGATGCGGAGCTGCAGGCCTATGTCACGGCCGGCGTCACCTCCGACCACGAGATCACCGCGGCCGAGGATTTTCTCCAGAAACTGCGCGCGGGGCTGACCGTGGAGCTGCGCGGCAGCCATGACCAGGTGCTGCCCGGCGCCGTCGCCGCACTGGCCACCCTGCCGCTACTGCCCGTGAACCTCGTGCTGGCGACGGACGATATCTTTCCGGACGAACTGGTGGCCCAGGGCGGGCTGCGCGACACCATTTTTCGAGTCATCGCGCGCGGGCTGTCGCCCATCTCGGCGATACGGCTGGCGACGCTGCATGCGGCGATGCGGCTGAAGCGCGACGATCTCGGGCTGGTGGCGCCGGGGCGGCGCGCGGATATCGTGGTGCTGTCGGACCTCGCCACGGTCGCGGTGGATCGCGTGCTGGTCGATGGCGCGGTTGTCGCGCGCAACGGCGCGCTGGTCACGGCGCCGGCGCGTCGCGTGGATGCGCCCACGAATACGATGAAGCTCGCGCCGCAATCACCGGATGCCTTCCGCCTGCATGTGAAGGGCGTGCGGAATGGCCAGGCGAGGCTGCGCCGCATCATCGGGTCCCGCTTCACCGAATGGGGCGAGGCAGAGGTCGCCGTGAATGATGGCGTGGCGGATGTGCCGCCCGGCCACGCCGCGCTGACCATCATCCACCGCCACGGCCGCGCGCCGGCCCTCCCAAAGACCTGCCTGACGGATGGCTGGGGCGCGATGCGCGGCGCCATCGCCACCACCATCGCCCATGACAGCCACAACCTGCTGGTGCTGGGCGATACGGCGGAGAACATGGCCGCCGCCGCCAATGCCGTGATCGCGGCGGGCGGCGGCATGGCCGTGGCGCAGGACGGCGCGGTGACGGCGCTGCTGCCGCTGCCCATCGCCGGGCTGCTGGCGGAGACGCCGCCCGCCCTCACCGCCCGAAACTTCGCTGCGCTGCGGGCCGCCGCCGACCAGGTGTGCGACTGGCAGCCGCCCTATCGCATCTTCCGCGGCATCACCGGCATTTCGCTGGCCTGCAATGCCGGGCCGCATCTGACCGATCTCGGCCTGACCGATGGCGGCACCGGAGAGGTCTTCGATCCGGCGGAGCCGCTAATACCCACCACCTAATCGTGAGTTCCACCAGCCAATCTAAAATTATTTTTTTACGCGTCCAGCAGTTATAATATATAAAATTCCATGCCTCTTTTTATGGCGCATTAAAATTCAACGCAAAAAAATCTCACCGCTACCTTCAATCGATTTTGGAGGTTCAAAATTCACCATAGCACGGGCACGTAAATTTTTTAAATCGTCAGAAAAAGCCTTTGAGTACCCCCGCGTCAGACAGTAATTGAATATCTTTTCATTTCTAACAAGCATTAGAATTGGACCCAGCTCTTCCTCCATGTCTTTTCTGGAGAAAATTCCTGATTTCCACGCATTCCATATTAACTTAGATCTATTTATCTGGATAAACGTGACATATATCGCACGACTGAAATCTTCTTCTGAAAATTTTATGCCCTGCAGATCGACGAAAATAATTTCTCCTGCTCGCACAAGATCTGTATTTTTTATGCATTCCATATTAAAAGCTTGCTGCGCAGACCAAACTTTTTCTCTTATTCCTTCCTTGTCCCGTCGAACGTTATATCGATGCACAAAAAATGCAATCATCACCGCAGACGCCGCTGTAACAATTGGCGAATATTTTGCCATAGTTTCGAGAAACTGCATTTTTATCTCCTGACCATATATTCATTTCGCTATAGCGGAATCCTGAAATTTCTTAAAATGGCCCGCAATCGTCTTTTTGGCCTGCTGACGTCCTAGCAGACAAGAAAATTGATAAATAATCGTGTCGAATTATCCTGAGTTGTCAAGCTTTGGCGAGTCTCCCTGCCGGCTGCCGCCGCCGTTGCAGCATGGCGGCGAAGCCGGCCAGCGCCGCGATGCCGGCGGGGACCAGCAGCAGTTCCAGCCCCAAGGCGCCGGCCGGGTGCACTGCCAGCGCCGTGGCGACGCCCCAGGACAAGAACAGGCCGAAGCAGAAGACATGCAGGCTGTGCTGCCCGATCAGCGCCAGCACGCGCGGCACCGCGCCGTGCATCCAGGGCGCCTCCCGCGGCACCAGCACCGCCACCAGCCAGGCGAGCGCCAGGGCATGGGCCAGCCGCAGCGGGCCGAGGATCGGCTTGTGCGCCGCATTCTCCAGCAGCGCGGGCGCCGGGATCGTCCAGCCGTAATGGCCGAGCTTCACCCACAGGCCCGCGGCCAGCACCGCCGCCGCCAGCATGAACAGTGCCGGATGCCGAGGCAGCGGCGCCGCGCCCAGCAGCGCCCGCCGGCCGCACCAGGCGCCGAGCAGGAACAGCAGCTGCCAGGCGAAGGGATCGAAGCCGATCTCGGTGCCGCCGAGGCCCGGCGGCGTCAGCCCAAAAATCTGCGTCGCCACATACAGGCCGAAGGGCACCAGCAGGGCGCGGTCACCGACCCGTTCCAGCAACCACAGGAAGGGCGCCAGCATCAGCATGCAGACCACGAACAGCGGCAGGATATCCATGAAGGCCGGCTGATACAGAAGCACCAGCGCGCCGGCGATGGCGCGCAGCGGATGCTCCGCCAGCCAGCCCCAGCCCACGGCCTCCGGCGGCACCGGGGAGGTCATGCGCGCCCAGAAGACCATGGCGGCGAACAGCACGAAGACCACCAGATGGGTCAGGTACAGCTTCCGCACCCGTCCCATCAGGTCGCGCAGCGCCGCGCCGAAGCCGTCCCGCGCCCGCTTCAGCGTGAAGACCGAGCCGAGCGCCAGGCCCGAGAGCAGCACGAACTGCTCCGAACTGTCCGAGACTCCCCAGCTCGCATGGATGCCCCAGAAGAAGACCGCGCCGAAGGCATGGGCGATGAAGATGGAGACCTGCAGCCAGCCGCGCAGCACATCCAGCCGCAGGTCACGGGGCGGGCGCTTGAGGGTAACGGGCGCCATGGCGCTCAGGCCGCCTGCGGCAGGAGGCGGGCGCGCAGCCAGGCAATGGCGGCGAAGGCCTCGTCCCGATGCGCGAACAGCACGAACAGCGCCATGAACCAGGTGAAGACCGCTTCCTTGAACAGCGTGCCGCCATCGCCATAGGGGTCGATGCCGAGTGGGCTGACGGTGTGGAAGAAGATGGCGCCCGACATGGTGCCGAGCGACAGCGCCGCGCCGAACATCCGCGTGCGCGGGATCAGCACGAAGACGGCGCAGAAGATTTCCAGGATGGCCACGAACAGCCGGAACGGCTTCTCGCCCCCCGGCGTGCCGAGCCAGTCGGACAGGATGGTGAAGAGCATGACCGAGCCCTCATTGCCGGTCAGCTTGAACTGCTGGTACCAGGTCAGCTCATAGGCGATCCAGATCGCCGCCGGCCAGGCCAGCAGCTTCAGCACACGGTCGGTGCCGGGGGACAGGGTCAGCATGGCAGGGGCTCCATCGGATCGATGCCCCTGCTTCGCCTTCCCGGACGGGGTGGTTACGGCCCCATCTGTGCCAATAGCGCCGGCGAAGGCTCCACGCCGAGGCCCGGCCCATCCGGCAGGGTGTAGAAGCCCGCCTCGCATTGCATGTGGCGGCTGCCGGTCGGCTGGGTCAGGCGCAGGTTCGGGTCGAAGATGCTGTGCTGGTATTCGTGCCAGGGCAGTTTTTGCAACGCGCTGGCGGCCTGAAGGCTGGCCGCCATGAACAGCCCGATGCCGATCGCCGCATGCGGCATGATCGCCACATGATGCGCGTGGCACAGCGCGCCAATTCGCAAAAATTCGGTGATGCCGGTATGGCCCATCTCCGGCTGGCCGATGGCCATGCAGCGATGCTGCAGGCGCGGCAGCCATTCGAAGACGGTGCGCAGCTCCTCCCCCAGCGCCACCGGCACGCCGACGCCGCGCGCGACCTCCGCGACGCCCAATATGTCCTCCGGCGCGCAGGGTGCCTCGGCGAAGGCCAGGCCGTGGGGTTCCAGCCGGCGGATCAGGCGGATCGCCTCCGCCGCGCTGTTCTTCCAATGCAGGTCGGCCATGATGCTGGCCTTGGGGCCGAGGCCTTCGCGCAGCGCGGCGATCTCGGCCTCCGCCCCATCATCGGCGACGACGGCGGCGAATTTGAAACCGCCAAAGCCGCGCGCCTGCCAGTCCCGGGCGAAATCCACCCGCTCGGCCAGGGTGGCGCGTGGCAGGCCGGAGACATAGGCGGGAATGCGGTCATGCCGCCGGCCGCCCAGCAAGGTGGAAACCGGCACGCCAAGCCGCCGCCCCAGCAGGTCCCACAGCGCGATATCCACCGCCGCCAGCGCATCGAGATAGAAGCCGCCGAAGAAGCCGCGCACGCGCATGAGGTCGTAGAGATCCTCATGGATCACCGCAGGCGCCGAGGGATCGCGCCCTTCCAGCACCGGCGCCAGCACGTCGTCGACAATGGCCCGCACCGCCTCCGGCGCCACGATGCCATAGGTCTCGCCCCAGCCGGTCAGGCCCTGCTCGGTGTCGATGCGCAGCACGATGCTGCGGTCCTGCGTGGGATAGAGCGTGCGGTTGCCGAGGCGGACGATATAGCCAGCGCGATTGACGAATTCTCCGTCCCGCAACGGGCCGAGATAGGGCACGTCGCGCGGGATTTCGATGATTCGTGCAGTGACCCGGGCGATGCGATCCGGCTTGCTCATTGGGGCTTATGGATGGCCATGCAGGTGGCGGCGGTGGCGATCAGCTCGCCGATCTCCGCCAGGTCGCCGGCATCGAGCTTCGGCCCGGGGGCCCGCGCGCCGGTGTGTTCCAGAAGGCCACGCCGCTTCAGCACTTCCTTGGTGGCGCGCACCCGGAAGGTCATCTGGAACAGCAGCAGCGGCAGCGTTTCCGTATAGATGCGCCGCGCCTTCGCCTTGTCGCCGGACTGCCAGGCCTTCCAGAGCGCCGCATGGGCATCGGCCAGTTCCAGCGCCGGCATGGTGCCGTTAGCGCCTCGGGAAAATTCATCCAGCACGAAGCGCGCCCCCGCGCCGCCCATCACCCCGTCCAGCCCGCCCTTGGCGGCCGCGAGGATGCGGGTGACGTGCTGGCCGCAGGGCAGCGTTTCCTCCTTCACGTAGCGGATCGCCGGCACGCCGGCGGCCACCGCCGCCACGGCCTCCGGCGACAGTGCCGCGCCATTCGGCGCCGGGGCGTTCTGCAACATGATGACGAGGCCCGGCGCCGCTTCCGCCACCGCGGCGTAATAGGCGATGTGCCTCGCCACATCCTGCCCCGCCTGGGGCGGCGCCATGATCATCGCGGCGACGGCGCCCGCCGCCATGCCTTCCCGCGCGCGGGCCGCGCTTTCCGCCGGATCGGCATGGCTGGCGCCGACGATGAAGGTCAGGCGGCCAGCGAGTTGCTCGCCCAGCACCGCCACCATCTGCCCGCGTTCCGCCGCGCTCAGCGTTTCCACCTCGCTCGCCATGCCGGGGAAGACCACGCCATCGGCGCCCGATTCCACCGCGAAGTCGATCAACCGCCGAAACGCCGCCTCATCCACCGCATTTTCGGGCGTGAAGGGCGTCGGCAGAACCGGGAAAACACCCGCGAGCTTGGTCATGACGGACAAAAATCCTCAGCCGTGGAAGGGGGGTTCGGGCAGGCCATGGGCGCCGCCCGTGTCGATGGCGAAGACGGAGCCGGAGAGCGGCGCCTCCGCCAGCTCCGCCGCGGAAAGGCGCACGCGCGCGCTGGTGACGAACAGGGTCGCGAGGCCCGGCCCGCCGAAGGCGCAGCTCGTCGGCCGTGGCACCGGCAGGTTCACCACGCGGTCCAGGCTTCCATCGGGCGTATAGCGGGCGACGCGCCAGCCATCCCAGAGCGCGACCCAGACTCCGCCCTCCGCATCCACCGTCAGCCCGTCCGGCACGCCCTCCCCTTCCGCGAAGCTGACGAAGGGGCGGCGGTTGGCGAGGCTGCCGGTGGCGAGGTCGAAGTCGAAGACGTCGATGCGGCGGCGGCCGCTATCGGCCAGGTACAGGCACGTATCGTCCGGGCTGAAGCCGATGCCATTGGCCACATGCAGCCCGGCCTGCATCACCCGCGCCGCGCCATCGGCACCGATGCGGTGCAGCGCGCCGGCATCCGGCGTGGAATCCAGCGCCAGCGAGCCCACCCAGAAGCGCCCCGCCCGGTCGCATTTGCCGTCATTCAGGCGCAGCGCCGCGCCCTCCGCGATCGGCGCCGCCAGCACCCGGCCGAGGCCCGACCCGTCCAGCAGGCGAAGGCCGGAGCGCGAGGCTGCGACCAGCCCGCCATCCCGGCGCGGCGCCAGGGACGCCACCAGCTCCTCCACCGGAATCACCTGGTCGGTGCCGGACTCCGGATCGCTGACATGCACGGCGGGGGCCAGGATATCGACCCAGTGCAGCCGGCCCTGGTGCCAGAGCGGCCCCTCCCCCAGCAGCGCCTCCGCCCGCACCGCCAGCCGCACGCCTTCCGACACCTTGGAGGGGCGCGGCGCCACGGTCAGGGTCATGGCGGATTGCGCGGCATTGCCGGAGATGCGGCGCGCCGCCTCCATCACCTCCCGCCCCAGCGCATGCAGCCGTGGCTCGTCCAGGCGGAAGGCGGGGCCGACGAGGCAGATCGCGCCGAGCGGTCGCGCGCGCCGATCCAGCACCGCCGCCGCCACGCCATTCACGCCCGCCGCGGCCTCCTGCAACGACAGCGCATAGCCCCGCACGGCCGAGAGCGAGAGGTCGCGTTCCAGCACCGCCACATCGGTGACGGTGCGCGGGCCCGGCGCGGCGAGCGGGGCCAGCGCAGCCAGCAGGGCGCGGCGCTCCGCGGCCGGAAGCTGCGCCAGCATCGCCTTGCCGCAGGCGCTGGCATGCGGCAGGGCGCGGGCGCCGACGCGGTTGACCAATCGCACCGCCTCCTGCTCCGCCTCCCGCTGATCGACATAGAGCACGCCGTCGCCATCCAGCACGGCGAGCCGCGCCGTTTCGCCGGCCAGCCGCGCCAGCCGTTCCAGCTCCGGCGCCGCCGTGGCGCGCAGGTCGAAACCGTCCCAGACGCGATGCGCCATTTCCAGGAAGCGGGAGCCGAGCGCGTAGGTCTGGCTGCTCGGTTCGTGGCGCAGCAGGCGCGCCTCCACCAGGGCGGCCAGGATGCGATGGGCGGTGGGGCGGGCGAGGCCGGCGCGGTCGGCGATCTCGGCGAAGCGCAGCGGCGCGGGCGCGTCGGCGACCAGGCCGAGCAAGGCGATGCCCCGGGTCAGCGCCTGGGTGCCGGGCACCGCCGCGGCCTCCTCCTCCACCTCGATGGCCCTGCTGCGCGCCATGCCTCTCCCCGATTGACCGATTTCGTCCCTGTCCATATCGTGGAACCAAGTTCCAAGTCACGCAAGACACCAAGGAACAGGAGGATCAGTCCCATGCGCCTCAGCCGCCGGCAGCTCGCCGCCACCACCCTTGCCGCCACCACCCTTGGCGTACTGGCCGCGCCCGCCATCGGGCAGGCGCAGCCCGCCTGGCCCAACCGGCCGGTGCGCTTCATCATCCCCTTCCCGCCCGGCGGCGCGGCGGATCTGGTGGGCCGCATGCTCGCCGCGCATTTTCAACAGAAGTTCGGACAGGGCTTCGTGGTGGAGAATCGCGGCGGCGCCGGCAGCGCCATCGGCGTGGACGCCCTGGCCAAGGCGCCAGCGGATGGCACGGCGGTCGGCATGATCAACATCGCCGCCAATGCCATCCTGCCGGCTGTGCGCAAGCTGCCTTTGCCCTACCGCCCGATCGAGGATTTTGCGCCGATTTCCAACCTGGCGGTGACGCCGGCGCTGCTGCTGGTGAATCCCCGCAAGCTGCCGGATGTGCGCAATGTCGCGGACCTGGTCGCCGCAGCAAAAGCCCGGCCGGAGGCGATCAACTTCGGCTCCTCCGGCGTCGGATCGTCGCTCCATCTCGGCATGGAGCTGTTCATGGCCAAGGCCGGCATCCGCATGACCCATGTGCCCTTCAACGGCGGCGGACCGCTGTTGCAGGCGCTGCTGGCGGGCACGGTGGATGTCTCGCTCGACGTCGCCGCCACCACCACGGAGCTGATCCGGGACGGGCAGATCCGCGCTTTGGCCACCACCGCGCCCGCCCGCATGGCGATCTATCCCGACCTGCCGGCGCTGAACGAGACCTATCCGGGCGCCGAGCTTGCCTCCTGGCACGGACTGGCCGCGCCGGCCGGCACGCCGGCGCCGATCCTGGCCCGGCTGGCGGCGGAGACGCAGACCTTCCTGCGTGCCCCGGAAACGCAGCAGCGCTACAGCCAGCTCAACCTGGACATGCCGCAGCACACCACGCCGGAGGCCTTCCGGGACTTCATGACCCGCGAGATCGCCACCTTCCGCGATCTCGCCCGCGCCCAGAACATCGTGGTGGAATGACCATGCAGACCCGTCGCCTGATCCTCGCCGCCGGCCTCGCCGCGCCTTTCGCCGCCCCCTTTGCCACACGGGCCCAGGGCAGCTTTCCCGAACGCCCGGTGACGCTGGTGGTGGGCTATGGCGCCGGCGGCGCCACGGACATCATCGCCCGCAGCTTCGCCGAGCGCATGGCGCCGCTGCTCGGCCAGCCGATGGTGGTGCAGAACCAGCCCGGCGCCGGCGGCACCATCGCCTCCGACCGCGTCGCCAAGGCGGCGGGGGATGGCTACACGATCATGCTGATCGCCAATGCCCATGCGGTGGCGCCGGGCCTGTATCCCCGCCTGCCCTATGACACCGCGGCGGATTTCGCGCCGGTCTTCTTCGCCGGGCACTCCGCGAATGCGCTGGTGGTGCCCGCCACATCGCCCGACCGGGACCTCGCCGCGCTGGTGGCCCGGGCGCGGGCGGCAAGGCAGCCGCTGCAGACCGGCAGCGCGGCACTGGCCGGCTGGCAGCCGGCGCATCAGATCATGAAGGAGGCCTACAGCCTGACCTTCGAGCATGTTCCCTACCGGTCCGGCCCCCAGGGCCAGGCGGATCTGATCGCCGGGCGGCTGGATTTCATGGTGAGCAATGTGCTGGAGGTGGCGGAGCATGTCCGCGCCGGCCGCCTGCGCGCGCTGGCCGTCACCAGCCCGACGCGCAGCCCGATGCTGCCGGAGGTGCCGACCTTCGCCGAGTTGGGCGTGGCCGAGCTGCAGGCCGATAGCTGGTTCGGCTTTCTCGCCCCCCGCGCCGCGCCGGATGCGGCGCTCGACCGGCTGCATGCCGCCTTCACCCAGGTGGCGACGGTGCCGGAGGTGCAGGCGCGGTTGCAGGGCCTTGGGCTGATCCCGGCGCCGCTGGGGCGCCAGGATTGGGGCCGGCTGTACCTGGCGGAGGTGGAACGCTGGTCCGCCGTGCCGCGGCGGGCGAATATCCGGGTGGAATGATACCAGCGGGCCGGTCTCTTGACCGGTCCGAGCGCCCGAACGGGCGCCGCCGCCAATGCGGCGTAGCCAAGCCCGCGGAGCGGGCGCCCGGCGTCTGAGGGTCCGAAAAGCCCTGTAGCTACTCGGCCGCGGCCACCACGCAGACCGGGCAATCCGGTTCCGCCCCCGCCACCGGGGCGATCATCCGGCGCAGCAGGTCCAGGCTCGCCGCGCGGGGCGCGCCCTGGCCGCGGCGACCGGCGCGCAGGCCGAGGCTGGCCTGCATCTCGGCGGTCTTCACCGCGATGGCCAGCGGGTTCACCACCGGGATGGCGACCCGCGCGGCGATACGGTCCGCGATCGGCGACATGCAGGTGCAGCCGAGCAGGATGGCGTCGATGTCGTCCTCCGCCATCGCCGCCGCGCATTGCGCGACGATGCGGTCGAGGATGGCCTGCTGGCCGGTCTGCATCTCCCGCAGGAAGTCATCCGGCCGGCCTTCGCCCGCCAGCAGCTCGGCGGTGCCGACATTGCGGATGCGGATGCAATGGGCGGCGGCGCCATAGGCCTCCAGCATCCGGCGCGGCATGAAGTTGGTCGTCTCCGGCCAGACGGTGACGATGGAAAAGCGCGGGCCGAGGCTCGGCATGAAGCGCAGGCTGGCCTCCGCCGCGCCCACCACCGGCAGTTCCACCGCCGATTTCAGCGCCGCCAGCCCGTAATCGGACAGCGAGTTCAGCACCAGCGCATGGCAGCCCTGGCTGGCGGCGGTCAGCCCGGCCTCCAGATAGCTCAGCGCCTGCATGGCATATTCGACCTCGGTATGGGCGAAGACCGGCAGGCGGGCGGGATAGGCCTGCACCACCGTCTTCGGCGCCACCACTGCGCGGATCTCGGCCGGGCCGCCGAGCCCCGCCACCATGGATTGCGCCGCCCCCACCAGACCGATCTTCATCGCCCCGCCTCCATCGTCCCGGAGGCGGAGCCTACATGGGTTCAGCCGAAATCCATCTCCAGGAAGATCGGCAGGTGGTCGCTGCCCCTGGCATCCGTGTCGATGCCGGCGCTGCGGAAGGCCGGCACCAGGCTGGGATGCAGGAAGGCGTAGTCGATCCGCGCGCCCTCCTCGCCCTTCCATTCGGCCAGCGTGTAGCCGGACATCTCGGAATTGCCGGCCAGCACCCAGGAATCGGCGAACTGGCCACGCACCGCCACGCGCCCCCGGCGGCGCGTCGGGTCGCCCACCAGCATCGGGTATTCGGGGCCATCGGGGCGCAGGTTGAAGTCGCCGAACAGGATGCAGGGCTCCGGCGGGGCGGGCTCGGCCCAGCCCTCGGTCCAGTCGTCGTCGCGGCCATTGGCCCAGGCCATGCCATCGCGCGGGGCGCTGGCGACCATCGCCTTCAGCGCGGCGATCTGCGGCATGCGCGTGCCGGGCGTCAGATGCGACAGGTGGATGGAATAGACGCGGAGCGGCCCGCTTGGCAGGTCGATCACCGCCTCCACCGCGCAGCGCTGCACATCCTGTTCCTCGGCCGGCGGCAGGAAGGGCAGCGGCAAGGTGCGGGTGGAGCGGATCGGGAAGCGGGACAGCACGGCATTGCCGAAGCGCCGCCGACGGTTCACCAGCCGGCCGGATTCGTCGCGGTAGCTGGCATCCACGTCATAGGTCGCGCCGAAGACCATGTGCCGGTCCAGCCGCTCCGCGAACCAGGCGGCCTGATCCACGAAGCCGCTGCGCGCGAAGCCGCAGGTGACCTCCTGCATGGCAATGACATCGGCGGATTCGACCTCCCGCGCGATGCGCTCCAGGTCATAGAGGCCGTCCTGGCCCTTGCCGTATTGGATGTTGTAGCTGGCGAAGCGGATGGTCACGGGCGGTTCCCTCTCGGCAGGGGGCGGAAACTGCCGCCGCCGCCCGCGCCGCGTCGAGGGTCGGAATCGTGACAGTCGTCACTCCGCGATCAGATCCACCCCCACCGTCAGCTTCTGCCGCCCGCCCCCCAGCAGAATCCCCGTCACCGGGCTGACATCGCCGAAGTCGCGCCCCCAACCGAGCAGCAGATGCTCGTCGGACACCACCAGGTCATTGGTCGGGTCGAGGTCCACCCAGCCATGCTGCGGCCCCATCCAGGCGCCCACCCAGGCATGGCTCTGATCCGCCCCCTGCCGGCGCTTCTGGCCCGGCGGCGGGCGGGTGCGGACATAGCCGGAGACGTAGCGCGCCGGCAGGCCCAGCGCCCGCAGCCCGGCGATCATCAGATGCGCGAAATCCTGGCAGACGCCCGCGCGCTGGGCCAGCACCTGGCTGACGGGGGTGGAGATGGTGGTGACGCCCGCCTTGAAGGCGAAGTCCCGCCGGATGCGCGAACACAGCTCCCGCAGCCCGGCCATGATCGGGCGGCCGGGCGGGAAGCTCTCGGCGGCATAGACCCCGGCGGCGCGTTCGGCCGGGGCCATGGCGCTGGGCAAGGCGAATTCGGCGGCCTCCCAGCCCTCCGGCCGCAGGGCGGCGGCGCGCACCTCCTCCCAGGGCAGGGTCTCGTCGGCGGGCGGTGGCGGCGGGAAATCGACCTCCACCTGCGCCTCTAGCGTCACCTCGAAGGCGTCATGCGGCGTGCCGAGGAACAGCCAGGTGACGCCATTGCCGAAATGATCCTGGCCGTCGCGGCGCTGCCCTTCCGCCGGCAGCACAGTGATGCCCGCCTGCCGCACCACCTGCCCCGGCACCACGCGCGGCGACAGGTGCAGAAGATGCGAGGCGAGGTCGACCGACCGGCCGTAGCGATAGGCGGTACGGTGCGACAGCGTATAGCGCGTCATTTAATCGGCGGTTCCGGATTCACTCTCGCCCAGCATATGGGTGCGGACATGGCTGACATAGCGCCGCGCCACGGCATCGGACAGGGCGGCCGTCTCCGCCTCCAGCGCATGCAGCGCCGCCGGCAGCGCCGCCGCCGCCGCATCCATGTCGGAGGCCACCAGCACCTGGTCGACCAGCGCCTGCGGCCGGGAAGCGAGACTGGCGGCGGTGGCGGCCAGGGTGTCCTCGGCCCCGGCGATCTCCGCCAGGCGTTCCGACACGGCGGTGAGTTGGAAGGCCAGGGCGCGGGGATTGCCGGGGTCGGCCAGCACCAGGTCCAGCACCGGCGCCGGCTGCACCGCCGCCAGGTAGCGGGCGCGATAGGTCAGCGCGCTGTCGCAGATCTCCAGCGCCAGCCGCAGCCCGGCCTCCAGCCGCTGCGGCGGCTGGTCCAGCGCATGCGCCAGGTTGCGCGCGGTGCCCGTCGCCCGCTCGATCCGCCTTCCGAGATCAAGGAACATCCAGGCGCCGCCGCGCACCATGTTCTCCGCCGCGATGCCGGACAGGGTGGCGCAGAAGCGGATGATGGCGGTCACCGCCTGGGACAGCGCATCGACCCCCGCCGCGCCCAGCAGCAGCCGCGCGCGGCCTTCCTGGATCAGATGCGCGAAGGCGGCCCACATGTCGTGGGTCAGCCGGTCGCGCACCGCCACCTGCGGCCGCTCCACCGCCTCCAGCAGCCCGAGCAGCGCGCCGCCCGGCCCGGCGGCGGCCAGCAAAGCGCGCGGCAGAGCCTTGCCATCGGCCGGGCTGGCCGCGGCCTCCGCCTCGATCACGCCGGCGGCGTGCAGGCAGCGGGCCAGCGCCTTGATCTCCGCGATCTCCCGCGGCATCGCCGCGCCGCGCAGCAACCGCGCCAGCAGCGCCCGCAGCAGCCGCGCCGCCGCGTCCAGCCGCTCCACATAGCGGCCGAGCCAGTACAGGTCGTCCGCCACCCGGCTGGGCAGGTCGCCGGAGGAACGGCGGATGTCCAGCCGGGCGCCACGCGGCATGGCCGGGCCGACGATGTCGTCCTCATCCTCCGCCAGCACCCAGACATCCTTGGCACTGCCGCGGCGGGGCGGCGGGCCGGCGATGGGGGCGCCGCCTTCCAGCAGATGGGCGAGGCCGCCCGGCATGGCCTGCCAATTGCCCATGGCATCGCGAGCCAGGAACATGCGCAGCACCACCGGCGCCGGCTCCAGCCCCGCCCCTACCAGGCGCGGCGCGCCGGAGGGTGGCAGCGGGCGGGTGGCGGCGAACATCCAGGGCGCGGCGCTGCCTTTGTCGGAAAACACCTCCAGCGCCCCGAGCGGGGTGGATTCGCCCGGATCGAAGGCGGAGCGCAGACGCCAGGCCTCCGGCGCCGCCTGGACCCGGGCGCGGGAGGCGGGGTCGCCCATCCAGAGCGTCTCCAGCCCCTGCAATTCCAACTCCTCATGCAGCAAGGCGCGGGCGCAGGCCGGCAGGTAGGGGGCCGCGCCGGGCATCTCGGCCAGCATGGAGCCGGGCACGTTCACCACCCGGACGGCGCCATCGCGCATGGTCTGCATCAGCCCCGGCACGCCGCCGCCGCCATCGAATTCCAGCGGGTCCGACTTCTCCCCCTTCACGCGCCGCAGGATGACATCGACGCGGCGCAGCCCGCGCAGGGTCTTCAGGTAGACATGACCGTCGCGCACCGTCAGGTCGCCGGTCTCGACCAGTTCCAGGCCAAGCTCGCGCGACAGGAACAGATGCTCCAGCCAGGTCTCCTGCTTGGCGCCGGGCGTCAGCAAGGCGAGGCGGGGATTGTCCACGCCCGCCGGGGCCAGGCTTTGCAGCGAGTCCAGCCAGGTGTCGAAGAAGGGCCGCAGCGACCGCACCTGCACGGCGCGAAACGCCTCCGGCAGCACGCGGGCCAGCAGGTTGCGGTTCTCCGCCGCGAAGCCGACGCCATTGGCCCCGCCGCAGCGATCCGCCAGCACGCGCCAGGTGCCATCCGGCCCGCGCAGCAGGTCGGCGCCGTAGAAGGTCAGGCGGGGGAAGCTGGGCGGCCCCGGGTCGCGGCAGGGGCGCAGGAAATGCGGATTGCCGAAGACCAGCGTCGCCGGCAGCACGCCTTCCGACAGCAGGCTCTGCTGGCCATAGAGGTCGTCCAGCATCGCCGCCAGCAGCCGGGCGCGCTGGGCCAGGCCGGATTGCAGCGTGGTGAATTCACGGGCCGAAAGGATGAGAGGCACCGGATCGCAACGCCAGGGCCGTCGGGTGCGGCTGGCGCTGTCGGCCAGCACGGTCGCCACCCCCTCCTCCTCGAAGGCGCGGTCGAGCCGACGGCCGCGCTCCACCACCGCCGGGTAACCGAGGGAGGAGAAGGCCCCGAGCAGGCCGCGCCATTGCGGCCGGATCTGGCCGCGGCCATCCACCATCTCGTCAAGCTGCGGGGGCTCATGCTCCGCCGGCGCCGGTGCATCCGTCAGGGGGTGCGCCTCAGGTCGAGGGTTCGCGGCGTGGCGCGGGAGGGTGCGCTGCGCGGCGCCGGCATCGGGCCGGGGGTATGGCCGAAGGGCTGGAACAGGGTGCGCCGGCGCGCCTCCGCCTCATTCGCATTGACCGGGAAGGTCTGGTAGTTGCGGCCGCCCGGATGCGCGACATGGTGCTGGCAGCCGCCCAGGCTGCGGCCGGTCCAGCTGTCCCAGATATCGAAGGTCAGCGGCGCCTGGGCGCGCACCGTGGGGTGCAGGGCACTCGGCGGCGCCCAGGCCTTGAAGCGCACCCCGGCGACATATTCACCCTCCGTCCCCGTCGGCGTCAGCGGCACGGCGGCGCCGTTGCAGGCCAGGACGAAGCGCTCCTCCACCCAGCCGGTGACGCGGGTCTGCAGGCGCTCCACGCTGCTGTCCACGTAGCGGGTGGTGCCGGCGGCGGTGGCCTCCTCGCCCAGCACATGCCAGGGCTCCAGCGCATTGCGCAGTTCCAACTCCATCCCGCGCAGGGCGATCGCGCCGACCTTGGGGAAGCGGAATTCGAAATGCGGTTCGAACCAGTCGGCCTCCACCGGATAGCCGAGCGCCTTCACCTCATCGATGACTTCGGCAAAATCCTGGCGGGCGTGGTGGTGCAGCATGAAGTCGTCATGCAGGCGGGTGCCCCATTTGATCAGCCTGCGCTCATAGGGCCGCTGCCAGAAGCCGGCGACCAGGGCGCGCAGCAGCAATTGCTGGGCGAGCGACATGCGCCAATGCGGCTGCATCTCGAATCCGCGGAACTCCACCAGGCCGAGGCGGCCACCCGCGCGGCCCGGATCATACATCTTGTCGATGCAGAACTCGGTGCGGTGGGTATTGCCGGTCATATCGACCAGCAGATTCCGAAAAATGCGGTCGGTGAGCCAGGGCGGCACATCCGTGCCCATCGGCGGCACCTGCGCCAGCGCCGTTTCCAGCTCATGCACCGCATCGCCGCGCGCCTCATCCACCCTGGGATGCTGGCTGGTCGGGCCGATGAACATGCCGCTGAACAGGTAGGAGAGCGACGGGTGGTTGTGCCAGAAGCCGACCAGCGACTTCAGCAGGTCCGGCCGGCGCAGGAAGGGGCTGTCGGTCGGCGTCGCCGCGCCCATCACCATGTGGTTGCCGCCGCCGGTGCCGACATGGCGGCCATCCAGCATGAACTTCTCGGCAGCGAGCCCGATCTGGCGGGCTTCCTCATACAGCGTTTCGGTCCGCGCGCTGGTCTCGGCCCAGCTGGCGGAGGGGTGGATGTTCACCTCGATCACGCCGGGGTCGGGGGTGACGGAGAAGTTCAGCAGGCGCGGATCGTGCGGCGGCAGGTAGCCTTCCAGGAAGATCTTGCGCCCGGTCTCCCGCGCCGTCGCCTCGATGGCGGCGACGAGGTCCAGCCAGTCCTGCACCACGGCCAGCGGCGGCAGGAAGATGTGGATCAGGCCGCCGCGCGGCTCGACGCAGAGCGCGGTGCGGACCACGCCCGGCTCCTCCTTCCCCGGCTCCGGCACCGGCTGCTCGACGATGCGGGCGCGGGCGGGACCCTCCTGGCGCGGACGCAGCGGCTCGCGCCGGGCGAAGGGATCGGGTTCCGGCTCGGCCTCGATGGACTCCTCCGAGGCCCAGGGCAGGCTGTCCAGCGGCAGGCGAAAACCCATGGGGCTGTCACCGGGCACCAGCAGCAATTCGCCATCCCGGAAGGACCATTTGCCGGATTCCCAGGCGCGATCCTCCCCCACGCCCGCGCGGCGCAGCGGCAGGACGGAACCCACCTCCGCCGCCAGCCCCTGGCTGAACAGCCGGGCGAGGCGGGCGCGTTCCAGCGGGTCCTTCAGCTTCGCATCCTCGGCCACGACATTGGCCGGGAGCATCTTCTCCTTCCACAGGTAGTAGAGGACATCCTCCCGCGCCGGGATGCGCAGCGCGGGGTCGAGGCCGAGGCGGCTGGCCAGGGTCGCGGCGAACGCGGCGGCGTCCTCGGCGGTCGCGGTGTCGCTGTCCTCGTCGCTGGCGAGCAGGGCCGGGTCGGTCCAGACCGGTTCCCCATCCGCGCGCCAATGGCAATGCAGGCCCCAGCGCGGCAGCGGCTCCCCCGGATACCACTTGCCCTGGGCATAGGTCAGCGCCGCGCCCGGCGCCCAGAGCGGTTGCAGGCGACGGATCAACTGGCCGGAGAGCTTGCGCTTGGTGGGCCCCAGGGCGTCGGTGTTCCACTCCGCCGCCTCCCGGTCGCCATCGGCCACGAAGGTCGGCTCCCCGCCCACGGTCAGGCGGACATCGCCGGCGGTCAGCGCCTGATCGACCTTGCCGCCGAGCGCCATGATCCGCGCCCAGTCCTCCTCGGTGTAGGGCTTGGTGACGCGCGGCGACTGGGCGACGCGGCGGACTTCCATATGGAAGCCGAATTCGGTTTCCGCCTCATCCACCCCGCCGGTGATGGCGGCCGCCGAGGCGGGCTCCGGCGTCGCGGCCAGCGGGATATGGCCCTCCCCGGCCAATAGGCCGGAGGTGGCATCGAGGCCGATCCAGCCGGCGCCGGGCACATAGACCTCGCACCAGGCATGCAGGTCGGTGAAATCGACGGAAGTACCGACCGGGCCGGTGACCGATTTCACATCCGGCACGAGCTGGATCAGGTAGCCGGAGACGAAGCGCGCGGCGAAGCCGAGGTGCCGCAGGATCTGCACCAGCAGCCAGCCCGAGTCGCGGCAGGACCCCTTGCGGTTCGCCAGCACTTCCTCCGGCGTCCAGACGCCGGGCTCCATGCGGACGATATAGGCGATCTCGGTGGAGAGCTTCTGGTTGAGGTCCACCAGGTAGTTCACGGTGCTCGGCGCTTCGCGCGGAATGCCCTTCAGGTAGGATTCCAGCAGCGGGCCGGGCGCGGTGACCCGGCGGAAGGGGGCGAGTTCCTGCGCCAGCGTGGGGTCGTAGGTGAAGGGGAAGCTCTCCGCCTCCGGTTCCACGAAGAAGTCGAAGGGGTTGATCGTGGCCATGTCGGCCAGCAGATCGACGGTGACGACGAATTCCCGCACCCGCTCCGGAAACACCACCCGGGCGATGAAATTGCCCTGCGGATCCTGCACCCAGTTCAGGAAATGCGGCTTCGGCGAAATGTCCAGGGAATAGGACAGGATCGGCGTGCGGCAATGCGGCGCGGGCCGCAGGCGGATGAGCTGCGGCGACATGCCGACCAGGCGGTCGTAGCTGTAGCTGGTACGGTGGGTGAGCGCGGCGTGGATGCTCATGGGGCGTGGGGTGTCCGGCCGGGAGATTCACCCTCCGCTATCCCATCGGAACGGTCGGTGCCGCAAGGCCGCACATGGCCTGCCGATGCCTCACGGGTGGACAGAACCGGCCCGGGCGCTCCACCCTGCCCATCCGATTGGCTGAGGGGGAACGCGAATGACACAGAAATACGCATTGGTGACGGGCGCCGGGTCCGGGGTGGGCCGCGCGGCCTCCCTCGCGCTGGCGGCGGATGGCTGGACCGTGGCCCTGCTCGGTCGCCGCAAGGATGCGCTGGAGGAGACGGCCGGGCTGTGCGAGGGGGGCAAGACCCTGGTGGTCCCCGCCGATGTCACCGACCCCGCCCAGATCGACGCCGCCTTCGCGACGCTGGAAAAAGAATTCGGGCGGCTGGACCTGCTGTTCAACAATGCCGGGAACAACGTGCCCGGTACGCCGTTCGAGGAGCTGACGGCCGAACAGTGGTTCAAGGTGGTGAATGTCAATCTCAACGGCGTCTTCCTGTGTGCCCATGCGGCCTTCCGCATGATGGCGAAGCAGTCGCCGATGGGCGGGCGCATCATCAACAACGGCTCGATCAGCGCCCATGCGCCGCGGCCGGGCAGCGCGCCCTATACCGCCACCAAGCATGCGGTGACCGGGCTGACGAAGTCGATGAACCTGGATGGCCGGCGCTTCGATATCGCGGTCGGCCAGATCGACATCGGCAATGCCGCGACCCCGATGGCGGAACGCATGGCCAAGGGCGTGCCGCAGGCGGATTGGACCATCAAGGCGGAGCCGCTGATGAAGGTGGACCATGTCGGCCGCGCCGTGGCGCAGATGGCCGCCTGGCCGCTGGAGACCAATGTGCTGACCATGACCATCATGGCCAGCAAGATGCCCTTCGTCGGGCGCGGCTAGGGGGGGAGGCGTTTGCGATGAACAAGCTGGACCTTCAGGGCCGCGTCGCCATCGTCACCGGCGGCGCGCGTGGCATCGGGCTCGCCGTGGCGCGGCGCATGATCCAGTCGGGCGCCGCCGTCTCGATCTGGGACGCCGACCCGGCCAAGGCCGAGGAAAGCCGCGCGGCGCTGGCCGCCGATGGCGCCGTCTCCGCCCAGGTGCTCGACCTGACGGATGAGCTGGCGGTGGCGGAGGCCGCGACCAAGACCGTCGCCGCCCATGGCAAGATCGACATCCTGGTCAACAATGCCGGCATCACCGGCGGCAATATGCCGGTGACGGAGATCCCCGCCGCGCAATGGCGCCGGGTGGTGGAGGTGAACCTGACGGCGCCCTTCCTGGTCTGCCAGGCGGTGGTGCCGCATCTGGTGGCCAATGGTTGGGGCCGCGTGGTCAATGTCGCCTCCGTGGCGGGCAAGGAGGGCAATCCGAACGCCGCGCATTACTCCGCCAGCAAGGCCGGGCTGATCGGCCTGACCAAGTCCCTGGCGAAGGAGCTGGCGCAGAAGAACGTGCTGGTGAACTGCGTGACGCCGGCCGCCGCCAAGACCGACATCTTCAACCAGATGACGGAGGCGCATATCGCCTTCATGCTGTCCAAGATCCCGATGGGCCGCTTCGTCGAGGTGGAGGAGATCGCGGCGCTGATCTGCTGGCTGTCCTCGCCGGATTGTTCGTTCTCGACCGGCGCGGCCTTCGATATCAGCGGCGGGAGGGCGACGTTCTGAGGGCGCTTCTGGCGGATATTGGCGGCACCAACGCTCGCTTCGCTTTGCTGGAGCAGGGGGCGGTCAGCGCGCCCTGCATCCTGCCGGTGGCGGGCTACCCGACCGCCGAGGATGCGATGGCGGAGGCGCTGCGGCGCCTGAAGCCCGCCGGCCGCATCGACCGCGCCGTGCTGGCCCTCGCCGGCCCGGTGCTGGAGGAGCCGGTGCGGCTGACCAATGCGGACTGGTCGCTCTCCAGCACCGCCATCGCCGAGCGCTTCGGCCTGTCCCGCGTGCGGCTGGTGAACGACTTCCTGGCGCTGGCCCATGCGCTGCCGCATCTGGCGCCCGCCGACCTGCATCGCATCGGCGGCGGCCAGGCGGTGGCGACCGCGCCCATGCTGGTGCTAGGTCCCGGCACGGGCCTGGGTGCGGCCGGTCTGGTCCCCTCCCCCACCGGCCCCATCGCGGTGCCGACCGAGGGCGGGCATATCGGCCTGGCGGCGGAGACGGCGCGGGAGGATGCGGTGATCGCCGGGCTGCGCGCCCGCTGCGGCCGCGCCGGGGCGGAACAGGCATTGTCCGGCCGCGGCCTGGTGAACCTGCATGCGATCGTTGCCGAATTGCAGGGCGCCGAGGTGCCGGAACGCGACCCGGCCGCCATCCTCGACGCCGCCGGCACCTGCCCGGTGGCGACGGAGACGGTGGCGCATTTCCTGGCCTTCCTGGCCGGCTTCGCCGGCGACATGGCGCTGGCCTGGGGCGCCCGCGGCGGTGTGTTCATCGCCGGCGGCATCCTGCCGCGCATGCTCCACCTGATGGACCCGCCGCGCTTCCGTGCGCAGTTCGAAGCCAAGCCGCCGATGCGGCACTGGATGGCGGATGTGCCGCTGGCGGTGGTGACGCATCCCGCCCCCGCCTTCGCCGGCCTCGCGGCGCTGGCGCGCTTAACGGCGGATTGACCGGCCGCCCCGCACAACTCCGGGGCGATAACCGCCGCTTGTTTTTCATTTGGCGCCCCCATCAAATTGCTGCAAAGCAGCGAGGTGGCGATGCCGCGCGCCCGCCGACAAGGAGCCGAGAAGCCGATGGATACCCCCACCACCGCCACAGCGCCCGCCGTGAAGCTGGACGATGCGGCGGCGCTGCGCGAGACGATCCTGCACAAGCTGACCTACGACCTGGGCAAGAGCCGCCTTGGCGCGCGCGACCGCGACTGGTTCATCGCCACCTCGCTGGCGGTGCGGGACCGCATCGTCGATCGCTGGATCGACCTGACCCGCGCCACCTACCAGTCCGGCGCCAAGCAGGTCTATTATTTGAGCCTGGAGTTCCTGATCGGCCGGCTGCTGCGGGACAATGTCAGCAATCTCGGCCTTGTCGGCGCCATCCGCGACGCGCTGGAACCGCTGGGCGTGGACCCCGAGAAGCTGCGCATCGCGGAGCCTGACGCGGCGCTGGGCAATGGCGGCCTCGGCCGGCTCGCGGCCTGCTTCATGGAGAGCATGGCCTCCCTCAGCATCCCGGCCTTCGGCTACGGCATCCGCTACGACCACGGCCTGTTCCGCCAGATCATCCGCGACGGCTGGCAGCATGAATTCCCCGAGGACTGGCTGAATTTCGGCAATCCCTGGGAATTCGCCCGGCCCGAGATCGCCCACACCATCGGCTTCGGCGGCGTGGTGGAGGCGGTGAACATCTCCGAGGCCAGCGTGAAGCATGTCTGGAAACCGGGGGAGACGGTGCAGGCCGTCGCCTATGACACGCCGATCGTCGGCTGGCGCGGCGCGCATGTGAACACGCTGCGGCTGTGGTCCGCGCGGGCGACCGATGCGCTGAAGCTGGAGGCGTTCAATTCCGGCGACCATATCGGCGCGCTGTCGGAGAAGGTGAAGGCGGAGAGCATCTCCAAGCTGCTCTACCCGTCGGATGAAAGCCCGGCGGGGCAGGAGCTGCGGCTGCGCCAGGAATACTTCTTCTCCTCCGCCGCCTTGCAGGACCTCGTGCGCCGGCACATGCGCGTCTACGGCGACATCCGTTCCCTGCCCGACCGCGTCGCCATCCAGCTCAACGATACGCATCCGGCCATCGTGGTGGCGGAACTTTTGCGCATCCTGGTCGATCTACATGACATCGCATGGGACGAGGCCTGGGACATCACGCGCCGCACGATCAGCTACACCAACCACACGCTGCTGCCGGAAGCGCTGGAAAGCTGGCCCGTGCCGCTTATGGAACGCCTGCTGCCCCGCCACATGCAGCTGATCTACCTGATCAACGCCTTCCACCTGGACGAGGTGCGCGGCAAGGCTCCGGACGATGGCCGGCTGCTGTCCTCCGTCTCCCTGATCGAGGAAGGCCATGGGCGCCGCGTGCGCATGGGCCATCTCGCGGTGGTGGGTTCGCACAAGGTCAATGGCGTGTCGGCGCTGCATTCGGACCTGTTGAAGCAGACCGTCTTCGCCGATTTCCACCACCTGTTCCCCGGGCGGCTGACCAACAAGACCAATGGCATCACCTTCCGCCGCTGGCTCCAGCAGTGCAATCCGGGCCTCACCGGCCTGCTGATGGAGGCCTGCGGGGCGGAGGTGCTCGACAATCCCCAGGCGCTGGAGAAGCTGCGCCCCCTGGCGACCGATGCGGCCTTCCAGCAGAAATTCGCCGCCGCGAAGCGCGTCAACAAGCAGGCGCTGGCCAGTCTGGTGCGCGACCAGTACCAGTTGAAGATCGATCCCGATGCGATCTTCGACGTGCAGATCAAGCGCATCCACGAATACAAGCGCCAGCTTCTGAACGTGATCGAGGCCGTGGCGCTGTATGACGAAATCCGCAGCCAGCCGACGAAGAACTGGACGCCGCGCGTCAAGATCTTCGCCGGCAAGGCGGCCAGCAGCTACCACCGCGCCAAGCTCATCATCAAGCTGGCGCATGACGTGGCCCGCGTGGTGAACAGCGACCCCACGGTGCGCAACCTGCTGAAGGTGGTGTTCCTGCCGAATTACAACGTCTCGCTCGCCGAGGTGATCGTGCCCGCCGCCGACCTGTCGGAGCAGATCAGCACCGCGGGCATGGAGGCATCCGGCACCGGCAACATGAAGCTGGCGCTGAACGGCGCGCTGACCATCGGCACGCTGGACGGCGCCAATGTCGAGATCAAGGAGCATGTCGGCGACGACAACATCTTCATCTTCGGCCTGACGACGGAACAGGTGGCGAAGCACCGCGCCGAGGGCATCCAGGGCGCGGCGGCCATCGCCAAGTCGCGACGGCTGAAGGAAGCGCTGGAGCAGATCGAGGCCGGCGTCTTCTCGCCCGACGATCCCACGCGCTACCGCGACCTCGTCGCCTCCCTGCGCGGCTCCGACTACTTCCTGGTGAGCGCGGATTTCGACAGCTACTACGACGCCCAGCGCAAGGTCGCCGAGCGCTGGCGTGAGCCCAAGGCATGGTGGAAATCCGCCGTGCTGAACACCGCCAACATGGCCTGGTTCTCCTCCGACCGCACCATCGCGGAATATGCGGATGAGATCTGGAACGTGCCCGTGAAACGATGAAGAGGTGAAGCGCCCATGATGGAAGCCTGGCGCATGCCGCAGGCCGAGCTGGAGGCGCTGCGCAATGCCCGGCAGGGCGATCCCTTCGCCTGGCTGGGACCACATCCGGTGGAGGGCGGGCTGGTGCTGCGCGCCTTCGTGCCGGATGCCTCGCGGCTGGAGGTGCTGCCCGCCACGGGCGGCACCCCCCTGCCGCTGCAACAGCGCGATGCCGATGGCATCTTCGAGGGCTTCCTGCCCGGCCGCGCCTTGCCTTTCGCCTACCGCCTGCGTGCCGCCAATGCGGGCGGCGCATGGGAGCTGGAGGACCCCTTCCGCTTCGGCCCCACCCTGGGCGCGCTGGACGACCATCTGCTGGTCGAGGGCACGCATCACAAGCTGCATGAACGGCTCGGCGCGCATGTGGTGCGGCATGAGGGGATGCAGGGCACCCGCTTCGCCGTCTGGGCGCCGAACGCGAAGCGCGTTTCCGTCGTCGGCGATTTCAACGCCTGGGACGGCCGCCGCCATCCGATGCGCAAGCGCGTCGATAGCGGGCTGTGGGAAATCTTCATCCCCGGCCTCGGCGCTGGCGCGGCCTATAAATATGAGATCCTGGGCGCGGATGGGCAGGTGCAGCCGCTGAAGGCCGACCCCTTCGGCCGCGCCGCCCAGCTACGACCTGCCACCGCTTCCCTCGTGCTGGGCGACGACGCCTTCGACTGGAAGGATGCGGCCTATCTCGCCCAGCGCGGCGCCAGGCAGTCGCCGGGCGCGCCGGTCTCGATCTATGAGGTCCATGCGCCGTCCTGGCGGCGGCATCCGGATGGGCGCTTCTATTCCTGGGACGAGCTGATTACCGCTTTGGTGCCATATGTCGCCTGGATGGGCTTCACCCATATCGAGCTGATGCCGGTGATGGAGCATCCGCTGGATGAAAGCTGGGGCTACCAGCCGATCGGGCTGCACGCGCCCACCGCGCGCATGGGCGACCCGGCGGGCCTCAAGCGCTTCATCCAGGCCTGCCACGACCAGGACCTCGGCGTGATCCTGGACTGGGTGCCGGCGCATTTCCCGCAGGACCGGCACGGGCTGATCCGCTTCGACGGCCATGCGCTGTACGAACACCCCGACCCCAAGCGCGGCTTCCACAAGGGCTGGGGCACGGCGACCTTCGACTTCGGACGGCGGGAGGTGGCGGGCTTCCTGGCCTCCAACGCGCTGTACTGGACGCAGGAATTCCATGCCGACGGGCTGCGCGTCGATGCCGTCTCCACCATGGTCCATCTCGACCACGGCCGCGCGCCCGGTGACTGGGTGCCGAATGAGGAAGGCGGCACCGAGAACCATGAGGCGGTGGCCTTCCTGCGGCAGGTGAACGCCCTGGTGGCGGAACAGGCGCCCGGTGCGGCGGTCTTCGCCGAGGAGGCAACCTCCTGGCCTGGCGTCACCCATCCGGCCGAGGAAGGCGGGCTCGGCTTCCAGTTCAAGTGGAACATGGGCTGGATGAACGACACGCTGCGCTACATCGCCATGGATCCGCTGCATCGCCGCTGGCACCACAACCTGGTGACCTTCGGCATGATGTATGCGTTCTCCGAGAACTTCGTGCTGCCGATCAGCCATGACGAGGTGGTGCACGGCAAGGGTTCGGTGCTCGGCCGCCTGCCGGGCGATGACTGGCAGCGCTTCGCGACGCTGCGCGCCTATTACGGCTTCATGTGGGGTCATCCCGGCAAGAAGCTGCTGTTCATGGGCTGCGAGATCGCGCAATGGCGCGAATGGTCGGAGGCGCGGGAGCTGGACTGGTGGCTGCTGCAATTCCCGCCGCACCAGGGCGCGCAGGCGCTGATCCGCGAATTGAACAGGCTGCACCGGGACATTCCGGCTTTGCATGCGGGCGATTCGAATCACGAGGGATTCCAGTGGATCGACGCGGATGACGCCGAGCATTCGGTGTTTTCCTGGCTGCGGATGGATGGCGAAGGCGGCCCGCCAGTCGCGGTTCTGTGCAACCTCACGCCCGTTCCGCGGTTACATCATAGGTTCGGCCTGCCAGAGGCGGGTCTGTGGCGCGAGGTGCTGAACACCGATGCCCATGGCTTCGGTGGATCCGGCATGGGCAATCTGGGCCAGGTTCTGGCGGAAGATGTGCCCCTGCACGGGCTGCCGGCCTCCGCCGTGGTGGTTCTGCCGCCGCTTGCCACCATCTATCTGATGCTGGACCGTGACGAGAATGGATCAAGGGGAGAAGACCATGCCGAACAGCCGTAGCCAGGCCTCCGCGCCGCTGGCCCGCACTGCCATGGCCTTCGTGCTCGCGGGCGGCCGTGGCTCGCGACTGATGGAGTTGACAGACCGCCGGGCCAAGCCTGCGGTGTTCTTTGGCGGCAAGTCGCGGATCATCGACTTCGCGCTGTCGAATGCCATCAATTCCGGCATCCGGCGCATCGGCGTCGCCACCCAGTACAAGGCGCACAGCCTGATTCGCCACCTGCAGCGCGGCTGGAACTTCATGCGGCAGGAGCGGAACGAGAGCTTCGACATCCTGCCCGCCAGCCAGCGCGGCGATGGCCAGAACTGGTATCTCGGCACCGCCGACGCGGTCTACCAGAACATCGACATCATCGAGGATCTGGCGCCGCGCCACATGGTCATCCTGGCCGGCGACCATGTCTACAAGCAGGATTACGAGTTCATGCTGCAGCAGCATGTCGAATCCGGCGCCGATGTGACGGTGGGCTGCATCGCCGTGCCGCGCATGGAAGCGACGGCCTTCGGCGTGATGCATGTCGACAAGGACGCCCGCATCGTCGCCTTCCTGGAAAAGCCGAAGGACCCGCCGGGCATTCCGGGGCGGGAGGACCTCGCCCTCGCCTCCATGGGCATCTATGTCTTCGAAACCAAATTCCTGTTCGACCAGCTGCGCCGTGACGCGGCCGATCCGGACAGCCAGCGCGACTTCGGCCACAACATCATCCCCTACCTGGTGAAGCACGGTAAGGCGGTGGCGCATCGCTTCGAACGCTCCTGCGTCCGCTCCTCGGCGGAGGCCACGCCGTACTGGCGCGATGCCGGCACCATCGATGCCTATTGGGAAGCCAATATCGACCTGACGGACGTTGTGCCGGAGCTCGACCTGTTCGACCGCGACTGGCCGATCTGGACCCATGCGGAAGTCGTGCCGCCGGCGAAGTTCGTGCATGACGCGGATGGGCGGCGGGGCGAGGCGATTTCCTCCCTCGTCTCCGGCGGCTGCATCGTCTCCGGCGGCATGGCACGGCGTTCGCTGCTGTGCACCGGGGTGCATCTGCATTCCTACACCAAGGTGGAGGGTGGCGTGCTGCTGCCCTATGTCGATGTCGCCCGCGGCGCGCGGCTGACCAATGTGGTGGTCGATCGCGGCGTGCGGATCCCGGAGGGCATGGTGATCGGCGAGGACCCGATCGAGGACGCCAAGCGCTTCCGCCGCAGCGAGAAGGGCATCTGCCTGGTGACGCAGGCCATGCTGGACAAGCTGACGGCATGAGCCTCCGCGTTCTCTCCGTCGCCTCCGAATGCGTGCCGCTGGTGAAGACCGGCGGGCTCGCCGATGTGGTCGGCGCGCTGCCGGCGGCGCTGGCGGCGGAAGGGGTTCGCGTGACCACGCTGCTGCCGGGCTATCCGGCGGTGATGGCGGCAATGGGCAATGGCCGGGCGCTGCGGCGGATCGATGACCTGTTCGGCGGGCCGGCGCGGCTGCAGCGCGGCGAGGTGGCGGGGATGGACATCATCGCCATCGATGCGCCGCATCTCTTCGCCCGCCCGGGCAACCCCTATCTCTCGCCGCAGGGCGGGGAATGGGCGGATAACGGCGTGCGCTTCGCGGCGCTGGGCGCGGTGGCCGCGCTGGTCGCCACGGGCGGCATCCGCAACCTGAACTTCGACCTGGTGCATGCGCATGACTGGCAGGCGGGCCTCGCCCCGGCCTATCTGCGCTTCGCGGCGAAGCGCGTGCCTTCCGTCTTCACGGTCCACAACCTGGCCTTCCAGGGCAAGTTTCCCCTCGCCTTGTTCCCGCTGCTCGGCCTGCCGCCGCAGGCGCTGTCGGTGGAGGGGGTGGAGTATTTCGGCACCACCGGCTTCCTGAAGGCCGGCCTCTGGTATGCCGACCGCATCACCACCGTCTCCCCCACCTATGCCGCGGAAATCCGCACGCCGGAGATGGGCATGGGGCTGGATGGTCTGCTGCGCGGCCGCGCGGAGAGTGTCTCCGGCATCCTGAACGGCATCGACGAGGCGGCCTGGGACCCTTCCAGGGACAAGCTGCTGCCCGCCAATTTCAGCGCGACCGATGTGAAGCCGCGGGCGGTGAACAAGGCCGCGCTGCAGCGCCGGCTGGGGCTGGAGGAGGATCCGGACGCGCTGCTGTTCGGCTTCGTCGGAAGGCTGACCTGGCAGAAGGGCGTGGACCTGATTCTCGGCGCGCTCGGCACCATGCTGGGCCAGGGTGCGCAGCTCGCCATCCTCGGCACCGGCGATGCCGAGTTGGAACATGCCGCGCGCGCCGCCGCCTGGGCCAATGGCGGCCGGGTCGGGCATGAGATCGGCTATGACGAGGCCCTGGCGCGCCAGATCTATGGCGGCGCCGATGTGGTGCTGGTGCCGAGCCGCTTCGAGCCCTGCGGCCTCGCCCAGCTCTGCGCGCTGCGCTACGGCGCGCTGCCGCTGGTGGCGCATGTCGGCGGGCTGTCGGACAGCGTCATCGACGCCAATGAGATGGCGCTGGCCGAGGGCCAGGGCACCGGCGTGCATTTCTCGCCCGTGAGCCAGGAGATGCTGCAGGCGGCCGTGCTGCGCATGGCGGCGCTGTGGCGCGACCGACCGCTGTTCCAGAAGCTCCAGGCCAATGCGCTGCGCTGCGACGTCTCCTGGCGCCGCTCCGCCAGCCGCTACGCCGCGCTCTACCGCGACGCGATTTCGCATGCGGCTTGAGGCGGCGCCCGGGCGGGCGGAACCGCTCGGCGCCCGGCTGGATTCGGCGGGGGCGAACTTCGCCTTCCCTGCGCCCGGCGCCAGCGCGGTGTTCCTGTGCCTGTTCGATGCGCAGGACCGGGAGGTGGCGCGCCTTTGCCTGCCCGGCCGCAACGGGGATGTGCATCACGGCCATGTCGCCGGCCTGACGGAAGGCCAGCGCTACGGGCTGCGCGTCGAAGGGCCGTTCGAGCCCTGGCACGGCCATCGCTTCAATCCGCAGAAACTGCTGGTCGATCCCTGGGCGCGCGCGCTCGACCGGCCCTTCACCCTGCATCCGGCGCTGTTCGACACGGGCGATGCGCCGGAGGGGACGGACAGCGCGCCCTTCCTGCCCAAGGCGATCCTCACCACCTCCCTGCCCGCCTCCCCTGGCCGCGCGCCCAGCGGCCCGCAGGTGATCTATGAGCTGCATGTGCGGGGCTTCTCGCGGCTGAACCCGGCGGTGCCCGAGGCGCTGCGCGGCACCTTCGCCGGCCTCGGCCATGCGGCCAGCATCGCGCATCTGAAGCGCCTCGGCGTGACGATGGTGGAGTTGCTGCCGGCCGCCGCCTGGGTGGATGAGCGGCACCTGCCGCCGCTCGGGCTGACCAACTACTGGGGCTACAATCCCGTCGCCTTGCTCGCCCCCGATCCGCGCCTGGCGCCGGGTGGCATGGCGGAGGTGCGGGCCGCCATCGCGGCGCTGCATGAGGCGGGCATCGCCGTAGTGCAGGATGTGGTCTTCAACCATACCGGCGAATGCGACGAGCTCGGCCCGACCCTGTCGCTGAAGGGCCTGGGCAATGCCGCCTTCCACCGGCTGATCCCCGGCGATGCGCGGCGCTATGTGAACGATGCCGGCACCGGCAATACCCTGGCGCTGGACCGCCCCTGGCCGCTGCGGCTGGTGATGGACGCCTTCCGGCATTGGGCGGAACAGGCGGGGCTGGACGGCTTCCGGCTCGACCTCGCCACCACCCTGGCCCGGCGCGATGCCGGCTTCGATGCCGATGCGCCGCTGATCCAGGCGATGCGCCAGGACCCGGTGCTGCGCGAATTGCTCATCGTCGCGGAGCCCTGGGATATCGGGCCGGATGGCTACCAGCTCGGCCGCTTCCCGCCCGGCTGGGGCGAATGGAACGACCGCTTCCGTGATGATGTGCGGCGCTTCTGGCGTGGCGATGCCGGGCGCGTCGGCGCGCTGGCCGCGAGGCTGGCGGGCTCGGCGGATATCTTCCCGGGCCGTGCCCTGTCCGACAGCGTGAACTACGTGACGGCGCATGACGGTTTTTCGCTCGCCGATCTCGTCAGCTTCAGCGGCAAGCAGAATCACGCCAATGGTGAGGACAACCGGGACGGCACCACGGACAACATCTCGTGGAACAATGGCGCGGAGGGGCCGAGCGACGACCCCGCCATCCGCGCCCGCCGCCAGGCCGATATCCGCGCTTTGCTGGCAACCCTGCTGCTGGCGCGCGGCACGCCGATGCTGGCGATGGGCGACGAGGCCGGGCGCAGCCAAAGCGGCAACAACAACGCCTATGCGCAGGACAATGCGATCGGCTGGTTCGACTGGGCCAGCGCCGACCAGGGGTTGGTCGATTTCGCCGCCAGGCTGATCGCCGCCCGCAAGGCGCATCCCGCCTTGCATGATGCCGCGCCGCTGACCGGCACCGCTTCCGGCGGCCTGCCCGACGTCGCCTGGCTGCGCCCCGATGGCGCGGCGATGGCGGAGGGCGACTGGCACGACGCGGAAAACCGCGCGCTGCTCGCTTTGCTGCACAAGGATGGCGATCGCTGCCTGCTGGCGCTGAATGCCGGGCCGGCGCGGCCGCTGGCCCTGCCGGCGCCGCGCCCCGGCCATCGCTGGACCCTGCTGGCCGACAGCGCCGCGCCATCCCGGAAAGACCTGCCCGCCGAACTGCCGACCCGCGCCGTGCTGCTGTTGGCGGAGGAACGAGCGGCAACGCCGGCCCAGGATGACTCGGCGCTGCTCGCCCGCCTGGCCGGCGCCGCCGGCATCGACACGGATTGGTACGCCATTTCCGGTGAGCGGACGGAGGTGCCGGCCGACACGCTGCGCGGCCTGCTCGATGCGCTGGGCCTGCCGGCGCGCAATGCCGCGGCGATCCGCGACAGCCTGTCGACGCTCTCCACCATCCCGCCGCTGCCCGGCGCCTTCAGCCATCGCGGCACGTCGCCCGTGCTGCTGCCGATGCCGCTGGCCGATCGCCCGGTGATGCTGCGCATCGCCTGCGAGGATGGCAGCACCCAGCGGCTGGCCATCCCGCCCGAATCCGGCACGACGGAACGGCTGTTGCTGCCCGATGGCCGCACCGCCGCCCGGCGCCTCGTCGCCTTGCCCAGCCTGCCAGTCGGCCGCCACCTGGTCTTCGACGAGGCCGCGCCGGAAGCTGCCTGCCACCTCGCCATCGCCCCCACCACCTGCCACCTGCCGCCCATCCTGGCCGGTGGCGGCCGGGTCTTTGGCGTGGCGGCGCAGATCTATGGGCTGCGCGGGGCGCAGGACCAGGGCATCGGGGATTTCTCGGCCGTGGCCGAATATGCCCGCATGGCGCAGGACCAGGGTGCCGCCTTCCTGGGTCTCAGCCCGCCGCATGCCCTGTTCCCCACCGACCGCAGCCGCGCCAGCCCCTACCACCCCTCCGACCGCCGCTTCCTCGACCCGATTTTTGTGGATGTCACGGCGCTGCCGGTGATGGCGGATCATGCGGCGGTGCGGGCGGCGCTGGCGGCGGCGGAGCCGGTGTTCCAGTGCCTGTCGCAGCGGACATCGGTGGATCATGACGACGTCTGGCAGGCCAAGCGGGCCGTGCTGCGCGCAGCCTGGGATGCCTTGCCAAAAGACCATCCGGCCTTCGCCGCCTTCCGCCAGGAAGGCGGGCTGGCGCTGGACCAGTTCTGCGCCTTCGCCGCCTTGGCCGAGCAGATCGGCCACAGCGATTCACGCCGCTGGCCCGAGGGAGTGCGCCATGGCGATGATTCCGGCCTCGCCGCCTTCCGCGCGGAGGCCAGCGACGCCATCAGCTTCGCCGCCTTCCAGCAATGGCTGGCCGATGCGCAGCTCGCCGAGGCCGGGCGTGCCGGGGCCGGGCTGTATCGCGACCTCGCCGTGGGCGCCGCGCCGGACGGCGCCGAAATCTGGTCCGGCGACAGCCGCTTCCTGCCCGGCTTCTCGGTGGGCGCGCCGCCCGACCCCTTCGCGGCGGAGGGCCAGGTCTGGGGCCTGCCGCCACCCGATCCGCGCCACGGCGCGGCGGAGGGTCACGCCCCCTTCGCCCGGCTGATCCGCGCCAATATGCGCCACGCCGCGGCGCTGCGGGTGGACCATGTGCTGGGCATGCGCCGCCTGTTCCTGGTGCCGGAAGGCGCCAAGGGGTCGGAGGGCACCTATCTCGCCCAGCCCTTCGAAGCACTGCTCGGCCAATTGGCGTTGGAAAGCCATCACGCCGGCTGCCTGGTGGTCGGAGAGGATCTCGGCACCGTGCCGCCCGGCATCGGGGAGGCGCTGCGCGCCGCCGATGTGCTGTCCTATCGCGTGCTGTGGTTCGAACGGCAGGGCCGTGCCTTCACCCCACCCGAGGCCTGGCCGGCCCGCGCCGCCGCCTGCGTCTCCACCCACGACCTGGCGACGCTGGCGGGATTCTGGGTCGGCGCCGACCTGGCGGAACGTGAATCGCTGGGCCTGCTGGCGGACCCCGATGCCGCCCGCGCCGAGCGTGCCGCCGACCGCGCCGCGCTGCTGGAGGCTTTGGCCCGGCAGGACCTTTTGCCGGAAGGCGCCACGGCCGATGGCCCGCTGGACGACGCCCTGGCCGCCGCCATCCATGCCCTGGTGGCGATGACCCCCTCCGCCCTGCTGCTGGTGCAGGCGGAAGATCTGGCGGGGGAGACGGAGGCGGTGAACCTGCCCGGCACGGACCGGGAGCGCCCGAACTGGCGCCGCCGCCTGCTTTTGCCGGCCGGGCCGCTCGCCGACCTGCCCCGCGCCCAGGCCATCCTGGCAGAACTGCGCCGCCTGCGCGGTTGAGAGGCCCGCGACCGCAGCACCTGCGGTCGTTCCGAACTTGCCGAGGGAGCATAGCCGCTGCCGCGCGTTTCGTCAGGGCGACCCCGGAAGAGCGCCACAGGTTGATGCACCGCGCCTGGATGCTGGACGATGTTCCGCCGAGGCAAATCAGCAGCGAGAAGGCGCCGACGGTGGTGCATTTTTCCCCTCGAACGAAGAGGGAGAGCATGGTTATGCTGCCTCCCTGAAGCGCGGGCCACTCAGAACGCGCATGGCCGAGGAGCGATGGGATGCTTGACCTGGACCGGTTCGCCGACGACTGCCGAGCGGCACTGGCGGAGGATCGAGGCGGGCACCGGGCGGTGCGCGAAGTCGTGGCGCGAACGGTGTCCGACCCCAATGCCGTTCTCGCCACGCTTGGCGAGCCGAAGCGGGCTGGCGTGCATAAGCTCTACCATTCGCCTGACCTGACCATCCTGAACCTGGTCTGGGGGCCGAAGATGACGCTCATGCCGCACGACCATCGCATGTGGGCGGTGATCGGCATCTACACTGGCCGTGAGGACAATATCTTCTGGCGCCGTCTCGAAGGCGGCAAGGTGGAGGCTGCTGGCGCGAAGGCGCTTGGGGTTGGCGACTGCACGGTGCTCGGCCGCGATATCATTCACTCGGTGACCAACCCGATCCCACGCCTGACGGGCGCGCTTCACGTCTATGGCGGCGATTTCTTCGCCATGGAGCGGAGCGAGTGGGACCCTGAATCACTGGCCGAGAGGCGGTACGACGTGGAGAAGAACATGCGACTGTTCGAGGAGGCAAACGCAGCCCTTCGCTGAACGCGCATCATCGGCGGCCGGGCGATGGATGCGCCCGGCCGGCCCGCTGAGAAAGAAGAGGCGCTACCAATCCGCGATGCCCAGCAGCGTCCCGCTTCCGGGATGCGCCACAGGATTGCAGATGCCCAAGCCGGCACCGCGGCGCGAGATGCTCCGCCTGTCAGGGACGATGAGATCGCCACATGCGGCCCAACCACGGCGCTGATCAATACAGCGCGCGATCGGCCGGATAAAATGCCCGGAAATGGCGTCCCCTAGGGGATTCGAACCCCTGTTACCGCCGTGAGAGGGCGGTGTCCTAGGCCTCTAGACGAAGGGGACCCAGACAACTCGCGATGCCGAAGCATCGTGAGGCCGGCTGATTAGCCTCCCCGTGCCGGGGGATCAAGCCGCCCGGAGGTGGTTTTTGCCACTTTCGCCACCGCCACCTCCCGCCTTCCGCTGCGGCAGGCGTCGGAGCAGAAGCGCACCGCATCCCAGTCCCGCGCCCATTTGCGGCGCCAGGCGAAGGGCCGGGTGCAGGCGGCGCAGATCTTCTCGGGCAGGTTGGGCTTGCGATGGGCCATCACTCGGCGGCGCGCAGCTCGCCCAGCACGCGGCCGCGCTGGGGGTCGAGCAGCAGCAGGCGCTCGGTCCCGTCGGGTCGCGCCACCAGCACGGCGAATCGCCCCTCCGCCCCGGCCAGGGACAGGATCCGGGTGCCGGCCGGCTGGCCCAATGAGGCCGGCGGCAACGCCGCTTCCCCCGCCGCGCCGCCCATGCGCTGGACGAGAACGAAAACCAGGCCCACCGTGCCGAGGACGATCATCACCCCCATCACGCCGACCAACCATTTGAGCGCCGCCACGCAAACCCCCTCTCCCGCCCCGCAAATGGGCGAAATCCATGACATCCTGGCCCCGCCGGAGGCCGCGGGCCTGCGCGCCGACCGGTTCCTGACCGACGCGCTGGCCGAGGCGATAGGCGGTCTCTCGCGGTCCCGGGTCAAGGCACTGATCGAATCCGGCCAGGCAACGCGGGACGGCGTTCTGGTGCATGACCCGGCGGAGCCGGTGCGCCCGGGCCTGCGCTACGCCCTGCGCCTGCCACCACCGGAGGATGCCACGCCGCAGCCGCAGGACATCCCGCTGACCATCCTGTTCGAGGACCGGCACCTGATCGTCCTCGACAAGCCCGCGGGCCTGGTCGTGCACCCCGCCCCGGGAAATCGCGACGGCACGCTGGTGAACGCGGTGCTGGCCCATGCGGCGGAGGATCTGACGGGAATCGGCGGGGAGAAGCGGCCGGGCATCGTGCACCGGCTGGACAAGGACACCTCCGGCGTCATGGTCGTCGCCAAGTCCGAACGCGCCCATACGGCCCTGTCCGAGGCTTTCGCGAATCGGGACCTGGACCGGGAGTATCTCGCGCTGGTCTGGGGGCTGCCGCATCCGACGGCCGGCGAGATCACCGGCGACATCGGCCGCCATCCGATGGACCGGAAGCGGATGGCCGTGGTCACCCGGAATGGCAAGCATGCGCTGACCCGCTACGCCACCGAACGCGCCTTCGGCACCGGCTGCGCCCTGCTGCGCTGCCGCCTCGCCACCGGGCGGACGCATCAGATCCGCGTGCACCTTTCGCATACCGGCCATCCGCTGGTCGGCGACCCGGTCTATCTGCGCCGAATCCCCGCCGCGGCCCGTAACCTTTCCGGCCCCCTTCGCGAAATGCTGATGGCGTTTCCGCGGCAGGCCCTGCATGCGGCGACGCTGGGTTTTCGTCATCCGGTCACAGGTGAGGCGCTATCCTTCAGCGCCGCCCTGCCTCCGGACATGGCGGGATTGCTCGCGGCGCTGGGTCGGGATGTTACAGACAGGTAACCGAACGTAAACCTACCTTGCAGGTCGGGTTTTTCTTGATCCCGTGCCGCGATCGATCTAAGACTCTCGCAAGCCAATGTTGGGTGGGTGCCGCTTGCGCCCCCCGGCCCCGGGATCCTCCGGGGCGGGACCGCCCCGCCATGCATCACCCCGTCGTGACCGGGGTGGGCATGGAAAGGGAGGGCCCGGCCAGCGTTGGCAGAACAGCACAGCCGCCATGGGCCCCGCCGTCACGGGGGGCGCCAGGCGACCGAGGAGGCAGTTCTCACCATGGCTTCCACTTTGAGCATCCCGATGGCACCCGAGGGCAACCTCTCCCGGTACCTGCAGGACATCCGCAAGTTCCCGATGCTGACGCCGGAGGAGGAGTACTCCCTGTCGAAGCGTTGGAAGGATGAGGGCGACGAGCCCTCCGCCCATCGTCTCGTCACGTCGCATCTCCGTCTCGTCGCCAAGATCGCCATGGGCTACCGCGGCTACGGCCTGCCGGTCGGCGAGCTGATCTCGGAAGGCAATGTCGGCATGATGCAGGCGGTCCGGCGCTTCGACCCGGAGCGTGGCTTCCGCCTGGCGACCTACGCCATGTGGTGGATCCGCGCGGCGATACAGGAATACATCCTTCACAGCTGGTCGCTGGTGAAGATGGGGACGACCGCGGCCCAGAAGAAGCTCTTCTTCAATCTCCGCCGGCTGAAGGGCCAGATGGCGGCGCTGGAGGAGGGCGATCTGCAGCCCGAGCAGGTCGAGAAGATCGCGCGCGTGCTGGCGGTGCCGGAGGCGGATGTGATCTCCATGAACCGCCGCCTGGCCTCGCCCGACAACAGCCTGAACGCCCCCGTCCGCGCCGATAGCGACGGCGAGTGGCAGGACTGGCTGGTGGATGACGGCGACAGCCAGGAGACCGAGCTAGCGGAGCGGGAGGACATGTCCAACCGCCGCGAACTGCTCGGCGAGGCGCTAAAGACGCTGAACGACCGGGAACGCCATATCCTGATCGAGCGGCGCCTGAAGGACGAGCCGACGACGCTGGAGGAGCTCTCCCAGCAGTACAACATCAGCCGCGAGCGGGTGCGCCAGATCGAGGTGCGGGCCTTCGAGAAGCTGCAGAAAAGCATGAAGACGCAGATCGTGGAACGGCGCCTCGGCGCCGCCTGATCCCGCAAACCGCTGAAGTATCGAGCCCCGCGCCCCCCGGCGCGGGGCTTTTTCGTGTCCGGGTGCGGCGCAGCACGGGCCGAAAGATGGGGCCAATTCGGCGTGCCGTCAGGAACTTCCCTTTCGGAACGACCTTCCTGTCTCATGGACCGTGAACCCCCAGGACCCCTCGCCCAGGCCATGCCCCCTGATCCCCCGCCCATTGCTCCCTTTCACCAGGTGGACCGGCCGAATGCGCCGATGGGACGGGAGGATGTGTTCTTCGCCGCGATCGAGATGACGCGGATGCCGATGGTGGTCTCCGACCCCAACCAGGACGACAACCCGATCGTCTTCGCCAATCCCGCCTTCCAGAAGCTCACCGGCTATACGGCGGAGGAAGTGCTGGGCCGCAATTGCCGTTTCCTGCAGGGGCCGGACACCGACCGGGCGACCGTCAGCCAGATCCGGGAGGCCATCGCCACCCGCACCGACATCGCCGTGGAAGTGCTGAACTACCGCAAGGACGGCACCCCCTTCTGGAACGCCCTGTTCGTCAGCCCGGTCTTCGGCAGCGATGGCAGCCTGCTGTATTTCTTCGGCAGCCAGCTCGACGTCACCCGGCGGCGCGAGGCGGAGGAGGCGCTGCGCCGCACCCAGCGGCTGGAAGCGCTGGGCCAGCTCACCGGCGGGGTCGCGCATGACTTCAACAACCTGCTGCAGGTGGTCGTGGGCTCTCTGGAGGTCATGCGGCCGCTGGTCGAGCAATCAGGCAATCCCCGCGTGCTGCGGCGGCATGAGGGGGCGCTGGAAGCCGCGCGACGCGGCGCCATCCTGACCCGCCAGTTGCTGGCCTTTGCCCGCAGGCAGCGGCTGGAGGGCCATCCCGTCGATGTGAACGAGTCCCTCCGCGACCTGTCCGAACTGCTGTCCCGCGCACTGGGGGGCCTCCGGCTGCGGCTGGACCTGGCGCAGGCCCTGCCGCCGGCACGGCTGGATATCGGCCAGTTGGAGGCGGCATTGGTGAACCTGCTGCTGAATGCCGGCGCGGCCATGTCGGGTCGCGGCGAGGTGGTGATCTCCACCCGCCACCAGGCCCTGATCGAGGGGGCGGAGGTGGAGCCGGGGCCGGACGGCTTTGTCGAACTCGCCGTGACCGATACCGGCGCGGGCATTCCCGCGGCGATCCTCGACCGGGTGACGGAGCCGTTCTTCACCACCCGCGATGTCGGCCAGGGCTCCGGCCTTGGCCTGGCGCAGGTCTATGGCTTCGTGCGGCAATCCGGCGGCCATCTGCGGATCGAGAGCGAGGAGGGCCGTGGCACCAGTGTGCGCCTGTTCTTCCCCGCGCTGCCGGCGGATATGGCACTGCCCGCACCCACGCCCCGCGCCGGGCAGGATGCAAGCGCGGAACCGCTGGGCCAGGGCGAGCAGATCCTCGTGGTGGATGACAACCCCGAGGTGCTGGACCTGGCAGCCAGCCTGCTCACCGATCTCGGCTATCATGTGGCGACCGCCACCGATGGTCCCTCCGCCCTGCGCCTGCTCTCCGATGCGGCGCAGCACTTCGACCTGCTGTTCAGCGATGTGGTCATGCCGGGCGGATTGAATGGCATCACTTTGGCCCGGGAGGCCCGGCAGTTGCGGCCCAGCCTGCGGGTGCTTCTGTCCACCGGCTTCGTCGACCCGCGGGACGAGGCGGCCAGCGGCGGCATCCGCCCGCATGGCTTCCCCGTGATGCAGAAGCCCTATCGCCGCGGCGAGGTGGCGCGCCGCATCCGCCGCGCCTTGGACGGCAACAGTGCGAAAGAGGGATGATACCAGCCGGACTGGTCTCTTGACCGGTCCGAGCGCCCGAATGGGCGCCGCGGCTTATGCGTCGCGCCGAAGGCGCGCCTTCGGCGCGACGAAGCCAAGGAAACCGGAGGTTTCCGCCCGGCGCTTGAGGGGGCCCGGAGCGGTCACGCGATAGGGCCGTTGGTATGAGTATCGCGCCATCAGCCAGGGCGATGTCCCGTATCCGGTGGCTGGATTGGACCTCGACCGCCGGCATGCCCATCCTCTCCGCATCAGGAAGGAGCCCTCCGCCATGTCCACCACCCTTGAGACCCGGCCCGAAGCCGCGCCCTATGCCATCTCCCCCGAGGCCCGCATCGGCCATGTGCATCTGAAGGTCGCCGAGCTGGAGCGCAGCCTGGGCTTCTGGCGCGACCTGATCGGGCTGGAGGTGCAGCAGCGCATCGGCGACCAGGCGGTGTTCCTCTCGGCCGGCGGCTACCACCACCACATCGCGCTGAACACCTGGGAAAGCGCCGGCGGCAGCCCGCCCGGCTTCGGCACCACCGGCCTGTACCATGTGGCGCTGCTCTATCCGGACCGGCCCGCCCTGGCCCGCGCGCTGAAGCGGCTGGCGGAGGCCGGCTGGCCGCTGGAAGGCGCCAGCGACCATGGCGTGTCGGAGGCGCTGTATCTCCGTGACCCGGACGGCAATGGCGTGGAGCTGTATCGTGACCGCCCCCGCGCCGACTGGCCGATGGGTGCCGATGGCAAGCTGGCCATGTGCACCAAGCGGCTGGACTTGCGGGCGCTGCTGGCCGAGGCGGGCTGAGGCGCTACCCCGGGCGTCCGCCCCTGAGCGCGGCGAGCGAGGCTGCGACGAGCAGCGCGGCCGCGCCCAAATAGAGCCACACGGCCGGCACCAGCGGCAGCAGCACCCCCGCCACCAGCGGCCCGACCCCCGCGCCGATATCCCGCCAGGTGGCGAGGCGGGCCAGCGCCGCCACCCGCTCGTCCGCCGGCGCGCGGGCCGCCGCGACCGGTGCGGGCAGCGGCTGCAACAAGCCGCGCAGCCCCACCACCAGCAGGCTGCCGATCCAGAGCCAGCCGAGCCCGATCACCGCCAGCCCCGCCGCCGATCCCAGGGAGACCGCCAGCAGCAGCGGCGCCGCGCCAAACCGTTCCGCCAGCCGTCCGGCGGGCGGGCCGAGCAGCACCTCCGCCAGATAGCGCGCCGAGAGCGCCGCGCCGGCCGCCAGCGCCGCCCCCTGCGGCAAAGCGGCGGCGGCGAGGAAGGCGAGCCCGAGCACGAACAGCCCGTCCAGCGCCAGGCCCTGGATGAAGGACCAGATGTCGAGCGGCTTCGGCAGCGCGAAGCGCGGCCCGCCGGCCTTCAGCCGCGCCCCCTCTCCGCCCGGCAACCGCCAGGCAAAGGGCAGCGCCACCAGCGAGAGCAGGCCGAGCCCCAGGAACACCACGCGCGGCCCCGCCAGCTCCGCCACCACCGCGCCGGCCAGCAGGCCGAGCATCGGCCCGGTGGCGATGATGGCGCGCGACACGCCGCTGCGCCGCGCGGCGCCGGAGGCCTCGGCGGTGGCCAGGGCCTGGGTGGCGATGTTCATCGCGGCGAAGGACAGGCCCCAGAGCAGCCGCGCCGGCAGCAGCCACCAGACGCCCGGCAGGAAGGCATAGCCCGCGGTGGCGCAGGCGGCGCCGAGCACCGCCAGGATGCAGGCGTTGCGTGGCCCCGACCGCTCGTAGAAACGCGCCACCCAGCCATAGCCCAGGATGCGCACCAGGCGGTTCGCGGCCAGCAGCAGCCCGGCCTCCGCCAGCGTCACCCCGAAGGCCGCGGCATGCAGCGGCAGCAGCAGGTACAGCACCGTATCGCCCGGCAGGGTCAGGCCCAGCACGAGCGAGGCATCGCGGGAGGCACGATCCGCCTCGGACCGGGTCATGCCTCCGGCGCCGTGGCGGCGCCTTCCCCCAGCGGACGGGTCATCAGCACGCTGTCCACCCAGCGCCCGTGCTTCCAGCCAACGGCGGGGATCAGCCCGGCATGGGTGAAGCCGGCGCGGCGGTGCAGGCCGATGGAGGGCGCATTGGCGGAGTCGCCGATCACCGCGACCATCAGCCGGAAGCCGGCTTCCGTGCAGCGGTCGATCAGCGCCGCCAGAAGGGCGCTGCCGGTGCCACCGCGCCCGGCATCGGGGGCGACATAGACGCTGTTCTCCACCGCGAAGCGATAGGCCGGGCGGGGACGGTAGGCGCTGGCATAGGCATAGCCCAGCAGCCGTCCCGCCCCGTCCAGCGCCACCAGATGCGGATAGCCCGCTGCCAGCACCGCGGCCCGTCGCCGCGCCATCTCCGCCGCGTCGGGCGGGGTCGTTTCGAAACTGGCCAGGCCGTGCTTCACCCAATGGGCGTAGATGGCGGTCAGGGCCGGGACGTCGTCGGGGTTGCTGTCGCGAAGGATGGGCATGACGGGCAGGATGCCCTTGTGACGATCCGATGACAACCGGATGTCTAGATGAATTTGGTGGGCTTTTCCGCACCGCCCGCCGGCGCCCGGCGAAGCCGCTTCCGCAACATGCCGGCGGCTGATAAGCCGGCGAGGCCATGAACAGGAGCAGGCGATGCGGGTCAGCGAGGCGCGGCAATGGGATCGCCTGATGCAGATGGCGCGGCTCGGCGCCATCCCGGGCGACGGGGTGAATCGCGCGGCGCTGACCGATCTCGACCAGCAGTCGCGCCGCCTGCTGCTGTCCTGGGCCATACCGCTCGGCCTCGCCCCCTCCGTCGATGCGCTGGGCAACCTGTTCCTGCGGCTGGAGGGGACGGAGCCCGGCCTCGCCCCGGTGCTCGCCGGCAGCCATATGGACAGCCAGCCCAAGGGCGGCCGCTTCGACGGCATCTGGGGCGTGCTGGCGGCGCTGGAGGCGGTGCAGGCGATCATCGAGGCCGGCATCGCCCCGCGCCGGCCGATCGAGATCGTTGCCTGGACCAATGAGGAAGGCGGCCGCTTCGCCCCCGGCTGCATGGGCAGCATGGCCTTCTCCGGGTTTCGCCCGCCCGGGACCTGGGACGTTGTGACCGACAAGGACGGGCTGCGCTTCGGCGACGAGCTGGCGCGCCTGCTGGCCGCCGAGTCCGATATTCCGCGCCGGCCGCTGGGCTTCACCCCGCATGCCTATGTCGAGCCGCATATCGAACAGGGGCCGCTGCTGGAGGCGGAGGGGCAGGATATCGGCGTCGTCACCGGCATCCAGGGCAGCCGCTGGTTCCTGGTGGAGATCGCCGGCAAGACCGACCATGCCGGCACCGCGCCCCTGTCGCTGCGCCAGGACGCGGTGCAGGACATGCTGCGCGCCATCAATGCGCTGAACGCCCTGATGGCGGACCCGACCGATGTGCTGCGCTTCACCGTCGGGCGGGTGGAGGTCTTCCCCAATTCCTCCAACACCGTCGCCGACCTGGCGCGCTTCAGCATCGATTTCCGGCATCCCGAGGCGGCGTTGCTGACCGAGCGTGGCGACGCCATCGCCGCCACCATCCAGGGCGCCCTGAAGACCTGCCGCGCCACGGTGACCGAGACCTTCCACGCCCTGCCCGCCCGCTTCGATCCGGCGATCCAGGCGGCGATCGCGGCGGCGGCGCAGGCGGAGGGATACGGCGCCAAGGCGCTGCCCTCCGGCGCCTTCCACGACGCGCAGTTCCTGGTGCCGCTCTGCCCGACCGGGATGATCTTCATCCCCAGCCGGGGCGGCATCAGCCATCACCCGGCCGAATATTCCTCCGCCGCGCAGACTGCCAGGGGCGCCCAGGTGCTGGCCAGGGTGCTGGCGCAACTCGCCGCGGACTGAGGCATGCGGCATCACTCACGGCGCTGTGATACAAGGTCACCGAAGCCCGCGCGAATTTGCGGTGTTGTCGTTGCGCGGGTGCCATGGGCTGCCGCGAACACGGCCTTCGGAAAGGGCGGATGACGGTTCGGATGGGGGAAGACAGCGTCCTCGGGCAATCCCGCGAAGATGTCGCAGCACGCATAGCCCGGCTCGATTGGTCCGCGACACCCCTCGGCCCACGCGAGTCCTGGCCGCGCGCCCTGCACACCATCCTCCGGCTGATGCAGCATTCGGGGCAGCCGATGTTCCTGGCCTGGGGCCCCCAGCTCAGCTTCCTGTACAATGACGCCTATGTGCCGATCCTCGGCGCCCGCCACCCCGACGCTCTCGGCCATCCCTTCCGCGAGGTATGGTCGGAGGTCTGGGACGAACTGCTGCCCATGGTGAACCGCGCCCTGGCTGGCACCTCGACCTGGATGGAGAACCTGCACCTCGTCCTGCACCGCAACGGCTATGCGGAGGATTGCTGGTACACCTTCTCCTACAGCCCCGTGCATGACGATGCCGGCCGCATCGCCGGCATGTTCTGCACCTGCATGGAGACCACCGGCCAGGTGATCGCCGAACGCGCGCTGCGGGAGAATGAGGGCCGCTTCCGCGCCCTGCTGGATGCGGCACCGGCCATGATGTGGGTCACCGACCGGGAGGGCAATTGCACCCATCTGAACCGGAGTTGGTACAGCTTCACCGGCCAGACCGAGGCAACCGGCCTCGGCAAGGGCTGGCTCGATGCGGTGCATCCGCAGGATCGGGAGCCCGCCGCTGCCCGCTTCGCCGAGGCGGTTGCGGCGCAGGAAGCTTTCAGCCTGGAATACCGCCTGCGCCGCGCCGATGGCCAGTGGCGCTGGGCGATCGATGCGGCGCATCCGCGGCTGGATGAGGCCGGGCAGTATCTCGGCCATGTCGGCTCCGTGCTCGACATCACCGACCGGCGCGCGGCGGAGGAACGGCAGACGCTGCTGGCGCGGGAGGTCGACCACCGCGCCAAGAACGTACTTGCCGTGGTGCAGGCGGCGCTGCGCCTGACCCGCGCGCCGGATGTGCCGAGCTTCACCCGCGCGCTGGAAGGCCGCGTGGCGGCGCTGGCCCGGGCGCAGACCCTGCTGTCCAACGACCGCTGGGCCGGTGCCGACCTGGAAGCGCTGCTGCGGGGCGAACTGGCGCCCTTCCTGGGTCCGGAAGTTGCGGGGCAGCCGCGCGCGCGCCTGCAAGGCCCGGCGGTGATGCTGCCGGCCGCCATGACCCAGCCCCTGGCGATGCTGGTGCATGAGCTGGCGACCAATGCGGTGAAGCATGGCGCGCTGTCGGTCGAGGCCGGGCAGTTGCTCGTGCAGTGGCGGGTCGACCACGGGGTCCTGCTGCTGGTCTGGACGGAGCGCGACGGGCCGGAGATCACCGCGCCGCCACGCCGCAGCGGCTTCGGCAGCCGGGTGCTGGATGCGACGGTGCGTGGCCAGTTGGGGGGACGCATCCGGCTCGACTGGCAGCGCGAGGGCCTGGTCTGCCATTTCGACCTGCCGATGCGGCGCGGTCCGACGGAGGCCTTCCCGGCGGCGTGAGGCATCGCGCACGGCAGACCTGCGAGGCCGCCCCTTGCGGACCGCCCCCCCAGGGTTCAGGAAGCGCCCCTCCCCCGTCCCGGCCAGGCGCATGAACGACCGCATCTCCCTCCCCAAGGACCGCATCAAGATCCTGCTGCTGGAAGGCATCGCCGACAGCGCTGTCGATCTGTTCGGCCAGGCCGACTACGCGACCATCCACCGCGAGAAGAAGGCGCTGGAAGGCCAGGCGCTGATCGATGCGGTGAAGGGGGTGCATATCCTCGGCATCCGGTCCCGCACCGAGGTGACGGAGCAGGTGCTGGCCGCCGCCGACCGGCTGATCGCCATCGGCTGCTTCTGCATCGGCACCAACCAGGTGGACCTGGACGCCGCGGCGCGGCGCGGCGTGGCGGTGTTCAACGCCCCCTTCAGCAATACCCGCAGCGTGGCGGAGCTGACGCTGGCCGAGGCGGTGATGCTGATGCGCGGCATCGTCGACAAGTCCAACGCCGCCCATGCCGGCGGCTGGGACAAGTCGGCCGCCAATAGCTGGGAGATGCGGGGCAAGACGCTCGGCATCATCGGCTACGGCAATATCGGCAGCCAGCTCTCGGTCCTGGCCGAGGCCTTCGGCATGCGGGTGCTGTATCACGACCACACCGGCAAGCTGCCGCATGGCAATGCCACCCCGGCCGCCAATCTCCAGGACCTGCTGGCACGCTCCGACGTGGTGACCATCCATGTGCCGGAAACGCCCGACACCATCGGCATGATGGGCGCCCGCCAATTCGCCGCGATGAAACCCAGCGCCGTCTTCATCAACAATGCCCGCGGAACCGTGGTGGATGTGGAGGCCCTGGCCGCCGCATTGCGCGAGAAGCGCATCCTGGGCGCCGCGCTGGACGTGTTCCCCGAGGAGCCGAAGCGGAACGGGGAGGCCTTCGTCTCCGCCCTGCAGGGCCTGCCCAATGTCATCCTGACCCCGCATATCGGCGGCAGCACGGCAGAGGCGCAGGACCGGATCGGCCAGGAAGTGGCGCGCAAGCTGGTGGACTATTCCGACACCGGCGCCACCATGGGCAGCGTCAACCTGCCGCAGGTGCAGCTTCCCGCCCGCCCGACCGGCGCGCGCTGGACGCATCTGCACCGGGATGCGCCGGGCATCCTCTCCCAGATGAACGCCTGCTTCGGCCGGCGCGGGCTGAACATCGCGGCGCAGTACTACCAGACCGGCGGCGATCTTGGTTACGTGGTGGTGGAGAGCGTGGAGGCGCGGGCGGAGGCCGAGGCGATCCTGGCCGAACTGCGCGCGCTGCCCGGCACGGTGCGGGCGCGGCTGATCTACGAGCGGAGCTGACCCGGCGCGCCTAATTCCGGCAACGTGACCATCGGATCGCTTCAACCCCTCCCGGCGCATCGTATAATCGCGGCCGGGGCAGGGGAATCGGGCGATGGCAACGATCATGGGCGGCGCTTCGGGTGAACTTCTCGGCCCGGGGCCCGGCATCGAATCCGACCTGGTCTTCGGCTTCGGCGGCGCCGACACGCTGCTGGGCGGGCTGGGCCAGGACACGCTGGCCGGTGGCGATGGCGACGATGTCATCGAGGGCGGGCCGGGCACGGACCGGCTGAGCGGCGGCGATGGCGCCGATACCTTCCGCTTCCGCCTGCTGGCCGAGCTGGCCGGGGACCGCATCGGCGATTTCGGGAACGGCGACCGGCTGGTCTTCGATTTCGCCGCCACCTGGCGCTTCCTCGGCAACCAGGGCTTCAGCGGCGCCGGCCAGGAATACCGCCTGACCACCACCGACCCCGCGCTTGGCCCGGTCACCACGCTGCTGGAATTCGACGCCACCGGAAGCGGTGCCGCGCCGCTGGTGCTGACCCTGGCGGGGCGGCATGCGCTCAGCCTGGTGGCGCCGGGCGAGCTTGGCCTGGTCACGCCGCTGCATCGCCTCGGCACCGCGGCGCAGGAGACGATGAATGGCACCGCCGGGGCCGACACGCTGCTGGGCGCCGGCGGCAATGACGTGCTGCGCGGCGGCGATGGCGATGACTGGCTGCATGGCGGTGCCGGCAACGACGTGCTGCGCGGCGGGCCGGGGCGGGACACGCTGGCGGGCGGTGTCGGCGCCGATGTCTTCATGTATCCGCTGCTGGGCGAGATCGATGGCGACGAAATCCGCGACCTGCGGGCCGAGGACCTGCTGAACCTCTCGGGCCTCACCGGCTTCAGCTTCCTGGCCGACGCCGCCTTCACCGGGCAGGCGGGCCAGTTCCGCTATGCCCAGTCCGGGCGCGACATGCGGCTGGAGGTGGATACGGATGGCGATGCGCTGGCCGATATCACCCTGACCCTCATCAACCAGTCGATGCCCCTGGTGCAGACCGCGCCGGGCAGCCTGGTGCTGCGGCCCGGCACGGGCGTCGACCTGCTGGGTGGCTCGGTCGGGGAGACGCTGCAGGGCGGCCAGGGGGCCGACAGCCTCTCGGGCCTCGGCGGCAACGACCTGCTGCTCGGTGGCGCCTTTCGCGACACGCTGCTGGGCGGCGAGGGCAATGACACGCTGGATGGCGGCAGCGGCAACGACCGGCTGGAAGGCGGCGACGGCCGTGACCTGCTGCTGGGCGGCGAGGGAGACGATGTGCTGGAGGGCGCCGCCGGGGATGACACGCTGGTGGGGGGCGCCGGGGCGGACACGCTGATCGGTGGCGAGGGCGCCAATCTCTACGTCTTCGCCACACTGGCGGATATGGCAGGTGATTCGCTCTATCCCTTTGGGGCTCTGGACCGGATCGACCTGACCGGCCTGACCGGCTTCCGCTTTGTCGGCGATGGCGGATTCACCGGCGCGGCCGGCGAGATCATGTTCGGCGACCGCGGCCTGTCCTTCGACGTGGATGGCGATGGGCTTACCGATGCCTGGCTCGACATGAGCAATTTGGAAAGACGCGCGCTGGAGGAGACCTCGCCAGGCAGCCTGATCCTGCGCGTGGCGCCTGCGCTGGTGCTGACCGGCGGGGAGGCCGGCGAAACCCTGGTGGGCGGTGCGGGCGGAGACACGGTTGAGGGCCATGGCGGCGCGGATTCACTGCTGGGCGGTGGCGGCAACGATCTGTTGCGCGGTGGCGACGGCGCCGACACGCTTCAAGGCGGCAGCGGCCGCGACCAGTTGGAGGGCGGCGCCGGGGATGACGTGCTGTTCGGCAGCCTGGGCTCCGATCAAATGACGGGTGGTGCTGGCGCGGATCGCTTCGTGTTCCGCTCGGTACAGGAATTGGCCTGGGTCGAGCGCCTCGGCGACGTCAGCTATGCCAGCCGTAGCATCATCACCGACCTCGACCTCCATGACGTGATCGACCTGTCGGCCGTTGCAGGGCTGCGCGTGGTGGAGGCCTTTTCCGGACGGGCGGGCGAGGTGGTCATCACCGCGACCGGCCTGCTGTTCGACCTGGAGGGCATCGCCCTGGATGTGCCCGCCTATAACCTGCCCGGCCTCGACATCGCCCTCCCCTCCAACATCCCCGATCTGGTCGAGACGTCGCCCGGCAGCCTGATCTTCCGGCGCGCACCGACGGAGGTGCTGGGCACGGAGGGCAACGACCATCTGGCGTCCCAGGGACTCTACAATGTGATCCGCGGCCTCGCCGGCAATGATGTGCTGCTGAGCCGGGGTTTCCCGCTGGCCGACACATTGGAGGGCGGCGAAGGTCAGGATCGCTTCCAGATGGAATGGCGCGAGGGAATGGATGTCACCATTCGCGATCTGGAGGTCGGCGAGAGACTCGAGATCTTCGAAAGCCCCTATTTCACCCCGCCGATGGCGTGGCGCGGCGAGGCGGCCTTCACCGGCGCCACGCCGGAGATGCGCCTCGGGAGAGACGTTTGGCTCGACGGGCGCTTCCTGGAAACGGCCCTGCTCATCAACCGTTCCGGCGACACCGCGCCCGAACTGGTGGTGGATCTGAACGGCTTTGCCGGAACGCTGAGCGTCTACAGCAACTACGGACATGGCGAACCCATCATCCTGACCGCCCAGGACAGCCTGCTGTAGCGGCCGGCCCCAGCCGGGAAGGGTTCCCTTCGGCGCGTTCCTGCGGTAGGGCGCGCGCCCCCTCCCCGGCCCAAGGCGTCTTTTCATGCAGCCCGTCATCGGCATCGATTTCGGCACCACCAACAGCGTGGTGACCGCCCTCTCGGCCGATGGCCAGGTGCGCGTGCTGCGCCATGCGACGGATGACGTATTCCGCTCCGTCCTCTGCTTCTGGCAGGGTGCCACCGGCCGCACCGAACACGCCGCCGGCCCCGCCGCCATCGAGGCCTATCTGGACGATCCGCTGGAAGCGCGGCTCATCATGTCGATGAAGAGCTACCTGGCGCAGCGCAGCTTCATGGAAACCCGCATCCTGGGCGAGGCCTGGACGCTGGAGCCGCTGGTGGCGGTATTCCTGCGCGCCCTGCTCGCCCCCTTCCGGGACGATCTGGCGGGGGCCAGGGTGGTGGTGGGGCGGCCGGTGCGCTTCGTCGGCGAAAGCGCCGATGACGTGCTGGGCGAGCAGCGCCTGCGCCGCGCCTTCGCCTTGGCGGGGGTGGAGCAGGTGCAGGTGGCGCTGGAGCCTGCCGCCGCCGGGCACCGCTTCGCCGCCGGGCTGGACCGGCCGGCCACCGTGCTGGTGGCGGATTTCGGCGGCGGCACCAGCGACTTCTCCCTGCTGCGCTTCGAACCGGGGCCGCCGCGGCGCGTCACCGCGCTGGGCCAGTCCGGCGTCGGCGTGGCGGGCGATGCCTTCGACTTCCGCATCATCGACCACGTGATCTCGCCGCTGCTGGGCAAGGGCGGCAGCTATCGCGTGACCGGGACCGAATTGCCGATCCCGCCCGCCTGGTATGGCAGCTTCGCCCGCTGGCACCTGCTGTCCCTGATGCGGGCGCCCAAGACGCTGCGGGATATCGAGGCGGTGGCCCGCACCGCCGACCATCCGGAACAGCTCCATGCCCTGATCCGGCTGGTGAAGGACGAGGCCGGCTACGCGCTGTACCGCGCCGTCTCCACCGCCAAGGCGGCGCTGTCGCGGGCCGAGTCCACCGTGCTGCACTTCCGGCATGGCGACTTCACCGTGGCCGCGCCCATCGCCCGCGCCGAATTCGAGGGCTGGATCGCCCCCGAGCTGGCCCGCATGGACCTGGCGGTGACCGCCGCGCTCGCCGATGCGGCGCTGGCGCCCGGCGAGGTGGACCGGGTGTTCCTCACCGGCGGCTCCTCCCTCGTCCCCGCGGTGCGCCGCCTGTTCGAGCAGCGCTTCGGCGCGGATCGCGTGGTGGCGGGGGGCGAGTTCGTCTCGGTGGCGGAGGGCCTGGCCCTGATGGGCGGCTGAGCCGCCGCTAGACGGGGCTGGCGCCCAGTTCCGGCTCGGGACCGGTGGAGGTCCCCAGGGCGGGTTCCGGCACGGCATCCGCCCCGGCCTGCCAACCCTTGCGTTCCTCGCAAAGGCGCCGCGCCAGCAGCACGCTGCCCAGCACACCGGCACCAACGGCCAGCGTACCGACCGCGCCCGCCACCATCACTGCCCCCAAAGCGCCACCCGCGGCCATGCGCAGTATCATCGCGATATCTCCTGTCGTCCGCCCAGCATCTGGGGCCTCGGGACCAAGGGCGCCAGTTCACGTTCCGCCGCGCAGGAACAGACCAGGCTGCCATCCGCCAGCAGGTTCGGCATCGTCGGCTGCTCGCAATGCGGGCAAAGCCGGGGTTCCAGGCGGGGCATCATGTGGAGCGCGGCGCCTCGACCGGCAGCATGGCGGTCAGCAGGCGCAGTTCCGGCACATCCCCCGACAGGGCCGCCGCCTCCACACGCGCCAGAAGCGCCGCGGCAGCCGGCCAGCCGGCATTGGCGGCGATGCCGCGCAGCGCATGGGCGACGTCGCGGGTCGCCGTCGCATCGCCGTCGGCCGCCGCGGCCGCCAGCCGGGGCATGCGGCTGGACCATTCCTGGCGGAACGCCTCCGCCAGCGAGTCGACATTGCGATCCGCCCCGGCCCCGGCGAGCGGCGTGTAGAGCGTCACATAGCCACCGCCCGGCAGCGGTGCGCGGCGCAGTTCCAGCCGGCTGCCATCCGGCCTTCGGCGCACCCAGCGTTCCAGCAAAGGCCCATCCCGCAGCACGGCGATGCGTCGCGCCGCCTCCGCATCCGGATCGACCAAGCCGAACTCGCCGGCCTCGGCCTGCAGCCGCAGCACCTCCTCCATCGGCATGCCGATGCGCAGCGCATGGCGCGGCACGCCGGCATAGTCGGGAAAGCGGGAATTCCAGCCGATCAGGCGCAGTTCATGGTCGGTGGCCATGAATCCATCCGACATGGCGGCGATCGCGGCATCGAGCTGCCGGGCCTTGGTCTCCGCCCGCTCCGCCAGATGGCGCAGTTCCGCATTGCCGGCGGCCAGGGCCGCCGCCTCGGCGCGCAGGGCGCCCAGCCGCTGCGCCAGCCAGAACAGCAGCAGAAGGCCTGGCAGCAGGATCAGGGCCCCCAGCCCCACCATCCAGGGCATGGCAAGCCCAGCCCCGTCCGTCTGCGCCAGGGCGGATCGCGGCGTCAGGCTCAGCGCGGCGAGCCACAGGGGCAGGGCCAGCATCATCTCCCGATCAGGGATTGTCTCAAGCTTGGCGGCATCTAGCCGGGCGTGCCGCGCCGAAGCAAGCCTTCCGGCCCGGACGGGCTTGCCCCCGGAGGGAGGCGTTGGCATGTTCCGCCACCTCCCACCCTATGGCGTGATGGCGTCGTCCCGGCCCGGCTGGCCGGCGACAGAGACAGGCAAGGATACAGGCATGGCCAAGATCAAGGTGAAGACCCCCGTCGTCGAGATGGATGGGGATGAGATGACGCGCATCATCTGGGGGTTCATCAAGGACCGCCTGATCCTGCCCTATCTCGATATCGACCTGAAGTACTACGACCTGGGCGTGCAGTACCGCGACCAGACCGATGACCAGGTGACGGTGGATGCCGCCAACGCCACCAAGCAGTATGGCGTGGGCGTGAAGTGCGCGACCATCACCCCGGACGAGGCGCGCGTCGCCGAATTCGGCCTGAAGAAGATGTGGCGCAGCCCGAACGGCACGATCCGCAACATCCTGGACGGCACCATCTTCCGCGAGCCGATCATCTGCCAGAACGTGCCGCGCCTGGTGCCGCATTGGTCGAAGCCGATCGTCGTCGGCCGCCATGCCTATGGCGACATCTACCGCGCGGTGGAGATGAAGGTGCCGGGCGCCGGCACGGTGAAGATGACCTACACCCCGGAAGGCGGCGCGCCGCAGGAAGTGGGCGAGTTCGTCTTCAAGGATGCCGGCGTGTTCATGGGCCAGCACAACCTGAACGCCTCGATCGAGGGCTTCGCCCGGGCCTCCTTCAACTACGGCCTGTCGCGCAAGTATTCCGTGTACTTCAGCCACAAGAACACGATCCTGAAGGCCTATGACGGCAACTTCAAGGACATCTTCAAGTCGATCTTCGACGCCGAATTCGCCGCGAAGTTCAAGGAAGCCGGCATCGTCTACGAAGACCGCCTGATCGACGACATGGTGGCCTCCGCGCTCAAGTGGGAAGGCGGCTATATCTGGGCCTGCAAGAACTATGACGGCGACGTGCAGTCCGACATCGTGGCCCAGGGCTTCGGCAGCCTCGGCCTGATGACCTCGGTCCTGCTGTCCCCGGACGGTTCGACGGTCGAGTCCGAGGCCGCGCATGGCACGGTGACGCGCCACTACCGCGAGCACCAGAAGGGCCGTGAGACCAGCACGAACCCGATCGCCTCCATCTTCGCCTGGACCCGTGGCCTGGCCTATCGCGGCAAGTTCGACGGCACGCAGGATGTGGTCGACTTCGCCAATGCGCTGGAAGAGGTCTGCATCAAGACCGTGGAATCCGGCGACATGACCAAGGACCTCGCCATCCTGATCAGCAAGGACCAGCCCTGGCTCAACACCCAGGCCTTCCTCGCCAAGCTGGACGAGAACCTGAAGAAGAAGATGGCCTGAGGCCAGACCGCATCCGGCCGGGGGTCCACCCTCCGGCCGGAGGCAAACTTCACGGCCATGCTGCAATGCAGCATATGGCGCGCCTATGCTGCACTGCGGTATGAAGGGCGCATGATGCCATTCACCCTGTTCGACTGGATCGCGCTGGCCGTCTTCGCCGCCTGCTGGCTCGGCTACGCCACGGTGGTCGACCGGGTGCCGCGCATCCGCCGCGCCAGCGTCATCGCCGCCATGGACAGCTACCGCCGCCGCTGGATGCGTTCCATGCTGACCCGGGACAACCGAATCTCCGACATGGCGGCGATCGGCAATCTGATGAACAGCACCAGCTTCCTCGCCACCACCAGCATCTTCATCCTGGGCGGCCTTGTCGCGCTGCTCGGCGCGCCGGATCTCGGCCGGCGCGTGGTCGCCACCCTGCCCTTCGCCGCGGTGCCGGATGATTCGACCTGGGAGTTGAAGATCGGCCTGCTGCTGGTGATCTTCATCAACGCCTTCTTCGAGCTGACCTGGGCGCTGCGCCAGTTCAACTACACCTCCATCCTCGTCGGCGGCATTCCCTGCGGCAAGCCGGATGCGGAGGCGCTTTCGCTGGCCGACATGGCCGCCGAGGTCGCCAACCGCGCCGCCCAGCACTTCAACACCGGCCTGCGCAGCTATTATTTCGGCCTGGCGGCGCTCGCCTGGGTGGTGCATCCGCTGGCGCTGGTCGCCACCAGCCTGTTCGTGCTGCGGGAGTTGCACCGGCGGGAATTCCGGTCGGCGGTGCGGGACGCGTTGACCCCTTCGGGCTGATCAGCCCTCACGCTCGATTCGCCGCAGCACGGCCCAGTATTCGCGAAAGATCGCGATACGCAGCGGCCGTTCGGCGCTGCGCCGGGGCAGCAGGTCCGGGTGGAAGCGGCGGGCGAATTCCCGCTTGGCCCGGCGGAAGCGTTCCTCCGAGGCCGGCGCCTGACGCGCATTGCGCAGTTCCTGGCGCAGCCGGGCAACCTCCGCCGCCAGGGCCTCGGCGCGGGCCTGTTCGCTGCGGACCAGCGCCTTGCTGCGGGCCAGGCGCGCGGCGCGCCAGCGGCCGAGCGGACGCCGCCGGGTCAGCGCCCGCAGCAGTCGCGCGACCACCCGCCCCAGACCCCAGGCCAGAAGCGCCAGCAGGATGCCCGCCGCCAGATATCCCACGAATGCCCCTGACCCTGTGGTGGGGCCGAAGCTGACGCAGAACTTCTGACGGTAAGGTTAAGTGGGCCTTCGCAAAGCCGTGACCTGGTCCAGCGGCAGCGCCTTGCCGACCACCCGCCGCCCGCCGAGGCGGCTTTCCACCGTGGTCGCCTGGCAGAGCGCGTTCAGCACCGCCTCCTCCACCGCTTCCGCCACGGCGACGAACAAAGGCGACATGCGGTCATTCGGCCAGTCGAGCGTCGCCCCGCGCCCGGCACCGCGCCGCACATCGGGATGGGTGGCGAAGGCCAGGGCATAGTCGCCGGACCCATCGGAAAAGGCGGCGCCAGTGCGGGCGATGCCGCCCATGGCCCGCCGCGCCAGGCGCTGCAGGTTGCGGTCGGACAGCGGCGCATCGGTGGCCACCACCACCATGACGGAGCCATCGGCATCCGCCTGCTCCGCCGCATGCTCCGCCAGATAGTATTTCTTCAGCAGCCGCCCTACGGGCAATCCATCCATCACCAGCGCGCCGCCGTAATTGGCCTGGACCAGGGCGCCGACCATCCACCCACCCAGTGCGGTGGGCAGATGGCGCGAGGATGTGCCGATACCGCCCTTCCAGCCGAAGGCCATGGTGCCCGTGCCGGCGCCGACACTGCCTTCCGCCACGGGACCTTTCGAGGCCTGGGACAGCGCCTCCAGCATGTGCTGGTGGGTGACGCCGCGGGCGCGGATGTCGTTCAGCCGGCCATCATTGGTCTCGCCCACCACGGCATTCACCGAGCGGACGGATTCATTCCCTGGCTGCGCCAGCGTCCAATCCACCAGCGCCTCCACCGCCCGGCCGACGGCCAGCGTGTTGGTCAGCAGGATGGGCGTTTCCAGCTCGCCGAGTTCCTGGACCTGCGTGACGCCGGCCATCTTGCCGTAGCCATTCATGGCGAAGAGGCCGGCGGGCACACGCTCGGCGAAGGGATTGCCGGGATGGGGCAGGATGGCGGTAACGCCGGTTCGCGTGGCTTCGCCCTCGATCACCGTGACCTGGCCAACGCGGAGGCCGGCCACATCGGTGATGGCGTTCAGCGGGCCGGGTGCGAAGATGCCCGGGGCGAAGCCGAGGGCGCGTGCCCTCACCCCGCCAGTGCCGCCCTGACAGCCGCCAGCGCCTCGCCGGCCTTGGCCGCATCCGGCCCGCCGGCCTGGGCCATGTCCGGCTTGCCGCCGCCGCCCTTGCCGCCGATGGCGGCGGAAGCGGCGCGCACCAGCGTCACCGCATCGGTCTTGCCCTTCGCGGCCTCGCCGATGCCTACGAACACGCTGGCCTTGCCCTCGGCGGTCGCGACCACGGCCACCACATCGGCGGTGCCGGAGCTGAGAATCGCCTCGACCACGCCCTTCAGATCCTTGGGCGGCATCTCGCCCAGCTCGCGCAGCGCCACGCGCAGGCCGGCGATCTCCTCGATCTCCGCCGCCGCGCCGCCGGTCGCCAGTTTCTTGCGCAGGTCCGAAACCTCGCGCTCCAGCTTCTTCCGGTCCTCCAGCAAGCTGCTGATGCGGTCGGCCAGTTCAGCGGGCCGGGCCTTCAGCACGGCCGCGGCCTGGCTGAGCTGGCGGTCGCGCTCCTCCAGCAGCTTCATCGCCGCCTCGCCCGTCACCGCTTCCACGCGCCGGATGCCCGCCGCGACCGCGCCTTCGGAGACGATTCGAAAAAGCCCGATATCGCCGGTGCGCTTCACATGGGTGCCGCCGCAGAGTTCCAGCGAATAGACGCCGTGGCGTTCCACCGCCTGCGGGTCGTGGCCCATCGAGACCACGCGAACCTCGTCGCCATATTTCTCGCCGAACAGCGCCATGGCGCCGACCGCCACGGCCTGGTCCGGCGTCATCAGCCGGGTCACCACCTCGGCGTTTTCCCGGATTCGGGCATTCACCTCGGTCTCGACCCAGGCGAGGTCCTCATCCGTCATCGGCGTGGGCTGGGAGACGTCGAAGCGCAGGCGCTCCGGCGCGTTCAGCGAGCCCTTCTGGGAGACATGCGTGCCAAGCCGGCGGCGCAGCGCCTCATGCAGCAGATGCGTCGCGGAGTGATGCGCGCGGATGGTGCCCCGGCGGGCGTGGTCGACTTCGGCCAGCACCGGCAGGCCCAGCTTCGCCTCGCCATGCGCCACCACGCCGTAGTGGACGAAAAGCTCGCCCAGCTTCTTCTGCGTGTCGCGCACCACGATGCGGCAGGCCTCGCCGGCGGAGATCAGCCCGGCATCGCCCACCTGGCCGCCCGATTCGGCGTAGAAGGGCGTCTGGTTCAGCAGCACGGCGACCTCGGTGCCCGGCGCGGCGCTGTCCACCGGCTTGCCGTCCACCAGGATGGCGAGGATCGAACCCTCCGCGCTCTCGGTGGAATAGCCGAGGAATTCGGTGCCGCCGAGCTTCTCCTTCAGGTCGAACCATTGCGTCTCGGTCGCCGCCTCGCCGGAGCCGGCCCAGGCGGCGCGGGCGCGCTGCTTCTGCTCGGCCATGGCGGCCGCGAAGCCTTCCGTGTCCACGGACTTGCCCTCGCCGCGCAGCGCATCCTGCGTCAGGTCGAGCGGGAAGCCGTAGGTGTCGTACAGCTTGAAGGCGACGTCGCCCGGCAGCGTGCCCTTGTCGCCCAGCTTGCCCGATTCCTCCGCCAGCAGGCCGAGGCCGCGTTCCAGCAGGGACCGGAAGCGCGTCTCCTCCAGCCGCAGCGTCTCCACAACCAGGGATTCAGCCCGCAGAATCTCGGGATAGGCCGCGCCCATCTGGCGGGTCAGCGCCGGGACCAGGCGGTGCAGCAAGGGCTCCCGCGCGCCCATCATATGGGCGTGGCGCATGGCGCGGCGCAGGATGCGGCGCAGCACATAGCCGCGGCCTTCATTGGAGGGCAGAACGCCATCGGCCATCAGGAAGGTGCCGGCACGCAGATGGTCCGCCACCACGCGATGGCTGGTCTTCCAGGGGCCGTCCGCATCCTGGCCGGTCGCCTCGGCGCTCGCGACGATCAGCGCGCGCAGCGTGTCCGTGTCGTAGTTGTCGTGCTTGCCCTGCAGGATCGCCGCGAAACGCTCCAGCCCCATGCCGGTATCGATCGAGGGGCGCGGCAGCGGCACGCGGGTGCCGGGCGGGCCTTCCTCATATTGCATGAAGACCAGGTTCCAGATCTCGATGAACCGGTCGCCATCCTCCTCCGGGCTGCCGGGCGGGCCGCCGGGGATGTGGTCGCCATGGTCGAAGAAGATCTCGGAACAGGGGCCGCAGGGGCCGGTATCGCCCATGCGCCAGAAATTGTCGGAGGTCGGGATGCGGATGATGCGGCTGTCCGGCAGGCCGGCCACCTTCTTCCAATAGACCGGCGCTTCCTCGTCCTCGGAATAGACGGTGACCAGAAGCTTGTCCTTGGGCAGGCCGAAATCGCGCGTCAGCAGAGTCCAGGCGTGCTCGATCGCCTGTTCCTTGAAGTAATCGCCGAAGCTGAAATTGCCCAGCATCTCGAAGAAGGTGTGGTGCCGGGCGGTATAGCCGACATTGTCCAGGTCGTTATGCTTGCCACCGGCCCGCACGCACTTCTGGGCCGTGGTCGCGCGCTGGTAGCCGCGCTTTTCCTGCCCCGTGAAGACATTCTTGAACTGGACCATGCCGCTGTTCGCGAACATCAGCGTCGGGTCGTTTCGCGGCACGAGGGGGGAGCTTTCCACCACCTCATGACCGTTGCGCCGGAAATAATCCAGGAAAGTGGCGCGGATGTCGTTGCTGCTGCTCATGGTCTCGGCATGTCTCGCAAGGGGCCGTGATCGTTAGAGCAGAATGGACGAAATCGGAAGGCGGGGCGGTGGGTTACCGCCCCGCCTGATGCAATCAGTCCCGCTCGACCTTCACCACGCGGCCATCACGGGGGTCCACATCCACCTCGATCTTGCGGTCCTGGGCGTCACGGCCCTCGACCTCCCACAACCCGCCATCGCATTCCGCCTTGTCGACGCGGGCCACGCCGGCACCGCGGGCAACTTCGATGGCGCGGTTGATATCCACCTGGCCGGCGCAGCGGCCGGGTGCGGGCTGGGCCGGCGCCTGGGCCAGGACGGGGGAACCGGCGAGCAGCGCGCCAAAAGCGAGGGTGGCGAGGGGCAGACGAATCATGAAGCCTCCAGGATCGGGTTACGGGTCTGTCATGCAACGCCTCTGGTCAAGGAAGCGTTGCCGGCCGACCCGATTTTTCCCGCCCGGGGTCCCCTATTCCGCCGCGGCGGCCTCATCCCCCTCGCCCGCCAGCATGGCATTGGCGAGCCCGGCCGCCTGGTCGCGGATTCGCTTTTCCACGCTTTCGGCCATGGCGGGGTTGTCGCGCATGAACTGCTTGGCGTTCTCCCGCCCCTGGCCGATGCGCTGGCTGTCGCAGGAGAACCAGGCGCCCGACTTCTCGACGATGCCGGCCTTCACGCCGAGGTCGATCAGCTCGCCCACCTTGGAGATGCCTTCGCCATACATGATGTCGAATTCGATCTGCCGGAACGGCGGCGCCATCTTGTTCTTCACCACCTTCACCCGGGTCTGGTTGCCCGTGGTGGTGTCGCGGTCCTTGATCGCGCCGATCCGGCGGATTTCCAGGCGGATGGAGGCATAGAACTTCAGCGCGTTGCCGCCCGTCGTGGTCTCCGGATTGCCGAACATCACGCCGATCTTCAGGCGGATCTGGTTCAGGAAGACCAGCAGGGTGTTGGAGCGGGAGACGCTGCCGGTCAGCTTGCGCAGCGCCTGGGACATCAGCCGGGCATGCAGGCCGACATGGGTGTCGCCCATCTCGCCTTCCAGCTCGGCGCGCGGCACCAGCGCCGCCACGCTGTCCACCACCAGCACGTCGATGGCGCCCGATCGCACCAGCGTGTCGCAGATCTCCAGCGCCTGCTCGCCGGCATCCGGCTGGCTGATCAGCAGGTTCTCGATATCCACGCCCAGCTTCTTGGCGTAGCCGGGGTCGAGCGCGTGCTCGGCGTCGATGAAGGCGCAGGTGCCGCCCTTCTTCTGCGCCTCGGCAATCATGTGCAGCGCCAGCGTGGTCTTGCCCGAGCTTTCCGGACCATAGACCTCGATGATCCGCCCCTTCGGCACGCCGCCGATGCCCAGCGCCAGGTCCAGCCCGAGCGAGCCGGTGGAGATCACCTCCACCTCATCGGTCGCGGCCTTGTTGCCCATCCGCATGATCGAGCCCTTGCCGAAGGCGCGTTCGATCTGGCTCAGCGCGGCGTCCAGAGCCTTGGTTTTGTCCATCCGGCTCGATCTCCCGAAATCCGATATCAACCTATGGGCGAAATGGAGGCAGGTCTACCACCCGCCCGTCAATGCCCTGATGACCGGACTATCGCGCGGAACGGCCGTTCCGACAAGAACATTTAGGAAACTTTCATCACCCCCGTCGGCAGAATTCCGCGCAACTCGGCCACCAGCGCACCCAGGCTGTAGGGCTTGGCCAGCAGCCGGATCCGCTCCGCCGTCAGATCCCGCCCCAGCGCCGCCTCGGCATAGCCCGAGACCAGCAGCACCGGCAGGTCCGGCCAGCGTTCGCGCAGCTTGGCCGCCAGTTCCAGCCCATCCATCCCCGGCATCACCACATCCGAGACCAGCGCCAGCGGTGCCGGCGCGCCGCGCGTCAGCATCTCCAGCGCCTCCTCCGCGCAGCCGGCACTCATCACCTCGAAGCCGGCGCGGCGCAGCGCGCGTTCCGCCAGGCGCAGCAGTGGCACCTCATCCTCCACCAGCAGCACCGGCACGCTGCCATAGCTGGCGACCGGCAGGGCGGAGGCGGGCGGCTGCGCGACGCTTGGGGGCGCCACCATGGCGGTGGGCACAGGCGGGTCGGCCGGCCCCTCATGCCGCGGCAGCCAGATGCGGAAGCGGGTTCCCTCCCCGCGCTTGCTGTCCACGGCGATGAAGCCGCCGGACTGGCGGACGATGCCATGCACGGTGGAAAGCCCGAGCCCGGTGCCGCCCTGGTCGCGCCGGGTGGTGAAGAAGGGGTCGAAGATGCGGGGCAGCACCTCCTCCGGTATCCCGGCGCCGCTGTCGGACACCTCCAGCAGCGCGTAGCGCCCGGCGGGCAGGACCTCATGGCCCAGCGGCTCCGGCCGCAGCACCACCGCATGGCCGGTGGCGATTCGCATGGCGCCGCCCTCCGGCATCGCATCCCGCGCATTCAGCGCCAGGTTCATGATGACCTGGTCGAGCTGCGTCGGGTCGATGCGCACGCGGCGGGACGGTTCCTCCAGATGCAAGGCGAGCTTCACCCGGCTGCCGAGCAGGCGTTTCAGCAGCTCACCCATCGAGGCCACCGCCTCGTTCAACTCCACCACCCGGGGCCGCAGCGCCTGCTGGCGGGCGAAGGCCAGAAGCTGGCGCACCAAAGCGGCGCCACGGCCGGCGCTTTCCAGTACCTGGCGCAGCTCCGGCGCCGCATTGCCATCCGGCGCGCGGGCCAGGGCGGCTTCCGCGCTGCCGGCGATGGCGGTCAGCAGATTGTTGAAATCATGCGCGATGCCACCGGCCAGGGCGCCCACCGCCTGCAACCGCGCGGCGGCGGCCTGCTGTTCCGGCGGGCGCACCGTCACCCGGCTGAGCCGCAGCACCGAAAGTCGCTCCGGCACCGGCAGGGAACGGCGGTCTGCCTCCAGCGGCGGGGCGCCGCCACCGGCCAGCATCACCGGCCGGCGCTGGCCATTGGCCAGCATCGCCAGCACCTCATCCCGCCCTTCCGGCGCCAGAAGCTGGCGCAGCGCCAGACCTTCCCGCGGCGGCAGCATCGGGCCGCAGAGCCCGGCGAAGTCACTGTTCCAGGCCAGGATCCGGTCTTCCGAATCCAGCAGCGCCAGGCCCGTGCCGGCAACCTCCAGCACCGCCTGCAACAGCGGATCGGGGCCAGGATGCAGCGCCCGCCGCAGCATGGCCTGTAGCTTGCGTCGCGTCTCGGTCATGCCGTTCTCCTCGGCCCCGGCGCGCGACGGCACCGTTCGTATGGTGCATATGCAATCTGTAGAGGCATGTTGACAAGACTATCAACCATGACGGGCATTTACGCCATTGCGGCGCCACACATAGGCGATAATTTCTGCAACAGCCTGATAGTGCTCCGGCGGGATCTCGGTCTCCAACTCCAGCCGCCACAGGGCCCGCGCCAGAGGCGGGTTGGCGACCAGCGGGACGCCCGCCTTTTCCGCGGCTTCACGAATGCGTGCAGCCATGGCATCGACACCCTTGGCCACCAGCTTGGGCGCCGCATTGTCGCCACCATAGGCCAGTGCGACGGCGTAGTGGGTGGGGTTGGTAATCACCACCGCGGCCTGCGGCACCGCCGCCATCATGCGCCGGCGCCCCTGCGCCTGGCGCATCTGCCGGCGGCGCGCCTTCATGGTCGGGTCGCCTTCGGATTCCTTCGCCTCCTCCCGCAACTCCTGCTTGCTCATGCGCAGCTTGCTGAAATGCCGGTAGCGCACCCACATCACATCCAGCAACGCAATCCCGGCAAAAGCCACCAGCGCCGCCATCATCAGCCGCAGCGCGGCCGCGCCGGCGCTGGCCGGCAGCGCCCCGGGCGGTTCATGCAGCGCCGCCTGGATCTCATGCAGATCGCCCAGCGCATGCCACAGCGCGGCACCGACCAGCGCCAGTTTCAACAGGTTGCGGAGGAATTCCATCCCCGTCTCCGGCCCGACCAGCCGCTTCAACCCCGACCAGGGGCTGATCTTGTCGAGCCGCGGCGCCATGGACTTGGCCGAGACCAGCCCGCCGGTCTGCACCAGCGTCGCCGCCGCCGCGCCCAGCGCCGCCGCGCCAGCCACCGGCAGCACCGCCATCAGGCCGAGGCCGAACAGGCTGGTCGCCGTTTCCGCCATGGCGATCGCATGGCCGTTTTCCAGCGTGGCACGCATCGCCCGCAGCATGCCCATCCCACTCACGGGCAAAGCGAGCGTCGCGGCCAGGGTGGCGCAGGCCAGCGCGGACCAGCCGACCGCCTCCCGCGACATGGCGACCTGGCCATCCTCCCGCGCCTTTTCCAGGCGCCGGGGTGTGGCGGCCTCTGTCTTGTCGCCGGCCTCGCTGGCTTCCTCGGACATGGCTCAGCGCAGCCCCGGCAAAGTGAGGAAGCTGGCGCGCAGCGCCTCCGCGAAGCTCGCGATCATCGGCGGCGCCATCAGGCCGAGCAGCGCCAGCCCGGCCAGGATCTGCCCCGGCACCGCGACGAAGAAGGTCTGCACCTGCGGCGCCAGCCGCGCCAGCAGGCCGAGCGCCACGTTCAGCACCACCGCGCCGATCACGAAGGGCGCGGCCAGGCGCAGTGCCAGGGACAGCGAATCGGCCCCCGCCTGGGCCAGCGCCTCCGCCCCCGGCCCGGCCGGAAAGGGATCGCCGGCCGGCAGCACCGCATAGCTCTGCACCAGGGCCGAGAGCGCGATGCCATGCAGGCCGAGCGACAGCACCAGCACCACCGCCAGCAGCCCGAAGGCGCGGCCGAGCGCGGTGGCCTGCGCGCCCAGCGCCGGGTCCACCACCAGCAGCCCGCCGAGTCCGATCAGCGCCGAAACCGCCTGGCCGGCCATGGCGAAGGCGGTCATCGCCAGCCGCGCCAGCCCGCCGATCCACAGCCCCACCACCACCTCCACCGCCAGCAGCCGCGCGGCTTCCGCGGGGTCGTCGGGCGCCGCCGGCAGGCCGGGGCCCACCAGGGGAAACAGCAGCGCCAGCAGCGCCACGCCCAGGCCGAGGCGCAGCGTCATCGGCACCTCCTGCTCCCCCAGGCCCGGCAGCAGCATCACCGCCGCGCCGAGCCGGGCGAACAGCAGCACCGCCTGGAAGGCGAGCGCCGGCAGCGACTGCACAAGGGCGAGGTCGGCCTCGTTCACGGCATGCCGCCGATCGTCACCATCTGGTCGAACAGACGGCTGGTCCAGGCCACCATGACGGTCGTGGTGAAGGGGCCGAGCACCAGCATCAGCACGCCGCCGATGATGAGCTTCGGCACGAAGGCGAGCGTCGCCTCCTGAATCTGGGTCAGCGCCTGGATCAGGGAGACGACGAGGCCCACCACCAGCACGGCCAGCAGCGGCGGCCCCATCACCTGGGTGGAGACCCACAGCGCCTCACGCAGCGCCTGGCCCATGGCCTGTTCCGACATCCGGCCCTCCTGGCCATGCAGTCACGCGCCCTGCGCGTGGTTCCGGCGCGGCCTGTTGCCCCGCCGGTCAGGCACGCCCCGATCCTCAGATCGGCATACGCATCACTTCCTGATAGGCGGACACCACCCGGTCACGCAGCGACACCGCGGTCTGCAAGGCCAGTTCGGCGCGGGAGATGGCGAGCACGGCGTCGGAGACGCTGCCCTGGCCCATCAGCGCCTGGGTCGCGCTGGCATCGGCGCTGCGGCCGATCTGCACGCCATTCTCCATCGCCCGGGTCAGCGCCGCGCCGAAATCGGCGCCCGCCCCCTCCACCATCTGCGTGCCCAGCCCCGCGCCGACCCCGGCGGAGGCATAGGCGGCCGCGGCCCGGACGGCGCCGACCGCCATCAGCGCAGCGCCTCGATGGCGCGGGTCAGCATGCCGCGCGTGGTCTCCAGCACCGTCAGGTTGGCGCTGTAGCTGCGCTGCGCCTCCCGCATGTCCATCACCTCGACCAGCGTGTCGACGTTCGGCAGCTTGACGTAGCCATTGGCATCCGCCGCCGGATGCGCCGGGTCGAAGCGGGTCGGGAAATCACCGGGCTGCGTGCCGATGCGGGACACGCTGACCGTCTCCGCCCCCATCGCCCGGTCGAGGCGATTGGCGAAGGTAACCGTGCGGCGGCGATAGGGGTCGGCCCCGGCGGATTCGCCGGTGCTTTCGCGGTTCGCCAGATTCTCCGCCACCACCCGCAGGCGGGTGGATTGCGCGGTCATGCCGGCGGCCGAAATGCGCAGCGCCCGATCGAGATCCATTCCCAGAACTCCTCCAGACGCCCCGCTCAGCCCTGACGGCCAAGCGCGAGGCGGAACATGCCCATGAAGCTGCGATGCACGGCCATGGCGAGGGCGTGCGCCGTATCGGTTTCCGCCATGCGCACCGCTTCCCGGTCGAGCGAGACGGCGTTGCCATCCGGCACCGCCTCCGCCACCTGCCGGTCCTCCGGCGCCTGGCCATGGGCCGTGCGGGTCGGTTGCAGATGGGTGGCCGCGGTGCGGGCCAGGCCGGGCGGGGTGGCCGCCGCAAGGTGCCGCGCGAAGGGCACCAGGTCGTGCGGCCGGTAATTCGGCGTATCGGCATTGGCGATATTCTGCGCCAGCACCGCCTGCCGCCGGTCGAGCCAGTTCACCCGCCGCGATGCGAGATCGAGCGGATTGGCGCCGCGCCCCGCCTGGGCGGGCTGCGCGCCGCGCGCCTGGGGGCCGGCAGGGGTGAGGGAGAGAGTCGCCATGGCCCCATCCTGCCCCGGAGACATGAACGAAGCGTTGCCATTTGCAACCGGAGGGCGGTGGGCCTCTCAGCCTCACGCGCATGCCTTGCCGTTGGTTTATGCGCGGTGGTGTTCAGCCTGTCTTAACGCGTCCCTGGCTAGATGAGCCCATGCACTACGCCGCCACCCATACCGAGGCTGTCCGCGCCGCCATCGAATCGATGGGCGGCACCGTGTTGATGGCGCGCGCCCTGGTCGAGGGCGGCCGCCGCGTCGACCTCGAAGGCCTGGATCGCGATGCCACGGCGCTCTGCGCCGCCGTGCTGGCGCTGCGGGAGGCCGAGGCGCGCAGCCTGCGCCCGGCGCTGGAGGCGCTGCTGCACCAGGTGAACGACCTGACCGCCGAGGTCGCCCGCGCCTGACCTGCTGAACTGCCCGATCTGCTGAACTGCCCGATCTGCTGAACTGAGAGAGACGCGCCGGCAAAAAGCGGGCGCGAGGGGACAGGATGACCGAGACCGCGAGTCTGATCACCGCCGGCCTGACCGCCGGCGCCGCCCTGGTGGCGGTGCTGGCCGCGCTGATCCTGGCCGGCCGCGCCGCGCGCGCCGCCGGACTCGGCGCCCGCGTCGGCAAGCGCCTGGCGCTGGAGGAGACCCTCGCCCTGGACGGCCGCCGCCGCGTGGTGCTGCTGCGCTGCGACGGCCGCGGCCTGCTGCTGCTGACGGGCGGGACGCAGGATGTGGTGCTGGGCTGGCTGCCGGACGGCGCGGAGGGCGCGCCGCGATGATCCGCCGCCTTCTCCCCGCCTTGGCCCTGCTGCTGCTGGTTCCCGGCGCGGCGCTCGGGCAGAGCCTCAACCTGGACCTCGGGGCCGGCCAGGCGGGCACCACCGCGCGGCTGATGCAGCTGACCGCGCTGATAGGGCTGCTCTCCCTCGCCCCCTCGCTGATCGTGATGATAACGGCCTTCACCCGCATCGTCATCGTGCTGGCCCTGCTGCGCAGCGCCATCGGCGCACCCTCCATCCCGCCCAACCCGGTGCTGATCGGGCTGGCGCTGTTCCTGACCCTGTTCGTGATGGAGCCGGCGCTGCAGCAATCCTGGCAGCAGGGCATCCAGCCCCTGGCCGCCGGCACGATCGGCGAGATCGAGGGGCTTCAGGCCGCCGCCGAGCCGTTTCGCCGCTTCATGGCGGCCCAGGTGCGCGATGCCGACCTGGCGCTGTTCATGGATCTGGCCGACCTGCCGATGACCGCGGGGGCCGAGGCGCCCTGGCGCGCCTTGACCCCGGCCTTCATGGTCAGCGAATTGCGCCGCGCCTTCGAAATCGGCTTCCTGATCTTCCTGCCCTTCCTGGTGATCGACCTGGTCGCGGCCAGCCTGCTGATGTCGCTGGGCATGATGATGCTGCCGCCGACCGTGGTGGCGCTGCCCTTCAAGCTGGCCTTCTTCGTGCTGGTGGATGGCTGGCGGCTGGTGGCCGGCAGCCTGGTGCAGGGCTTCGCCCCCGGCTGAACCATCGGGCGCTGAAACCCGCGAAACCGAATAGTCGTTGCGCCGATTGTGTGCGGCGCCGCACCCTCCCGCCACGGTTGCGGGGAATATGTCCATGCTGCGCGGCTTCATCGCGATGCTGCTGCTGGGGCTGATGGCGCAGCCCGCCGCGGCGCAGGCGCCATCCCGCGCCATCCAGTGCAGCGCGCCGGTGCCGCGGGACGCGCCCTGGCGGGTCGGCTCCGGCTTCATGGTGATGGAGGATGTGGCCCGGCACCTCAATGTCAGCGCGCCCGCTCTGCCGCTGCGACCGGTGCGGCAGACCTCCAAGGCGGTGCCGACGCTGGAGATCACGGTGGCACGGCCCGAATGGCTGACCCCCGCCGAATGGCGCAACGCCTTCTTCGAGGCGGTGGTCTATCCCGATGGTATCTCCCCGGTCGATCTGCGGGAGAGCCACCTGCAGCGCGGCACGGTGCTGCCCCCCTCCCCGACCGATGACGAGACCACCGTCTCCGCCCTGTTCCCCACCATCGACAATGGCTGGCTGCCGTCCTCCTGGCAGGTGGTGCTGTTCCTCTGCCTGGATCCGAGCCAGGGAGAGGTCAACCTGCTGCGCGCCAATGGGCGGGAGCTGCGGGTCTATGCGCGGCAGCCGATGTTCGTCTCAACCCTGCGGCTTTCGACGGCGGCCGGGCTGCTCACCGTGCTCGCCGCCTATCTGGCGCTGGCCTATGCGGCGTCGCGCATCCATGCGCGGCAATATGAGCACAGCCGCCGGCTGCTCGGCATCGGCGCGCCCAGCGCCTTCGGCTATGCGATGCGCCCCACCGTCATCGCCCAGGACAGCTTTGGTTATTGCAGCCTGTCGCGGTTCCAGGTGCTGCTCTTCACGCTCGTGCTCGCGGGAGTCTACGCCTATGTCATGGGGCGCACGGGGGAATTGCCGGAGCTGTCGCAATCCGTGCTGACGCTGCTGGGCGTGACGCTGACGGGCTCGACCCTGGCGCGTCTGACCGAAGGCTCCGTGATGCAGACGCCGAACCGGCTCTGGCTGTTCGGAACCGGCGTGCTGGACCCGACTCCGCGCCTGCCGCGCTGGACCGACCTTGTGGAATCGGATGGCGAGATCGATGTGACGCGGGTGCAGGCCCTGCTGTTCAGCCTCTTCGCCGCTGTCGCCCTGGTGGTCAGCGGCACCGGCGACCTGGAGAACTTCACCCTGCCGGACCAGCTGGTGACGCTGATCGGCATCAGCCAGGCCGTCTATGTCGCCGGCCGCGCTTTGCCGCGCGATTCGGCGAAGCGGCTGAACGAGGAGATCGCCACCATCCGCGCCGCCGAATCGCGCGTTCTGGCCGACCCGGCGGATGCCCTCGCGCGCAAGGAGTTCGAGACGGCGCGCAACGCCATCGCCTCCTCGCTGCGCGACGTCTTCAGCGAACGCTTCTGCGAATCGCGCCTGCGGGGATTGCAGCCGGGCGAGAGAGTGGCGCCGCCCGTCGCCCCCTGAAGCCGCTCAACCGCGTGGCAGGTGCATCCCGATATAGGGCGGCAGGTTGAAGGCGCCGACATGGATTTCCGGCGTCCAGTAGCGGGTCGTCTCCAACACCCCCGCGACATCCGCGCGACGGCGGATTTCGGAAACCTCGACATGCCGACAGCCGGCATCCTTCGCCGCCCAGCCCAGCGTCATGAAGCCACCGACATAGGTCGGCACGGCGGCGACATAGGCGAAGACATCCGGGAAGAACTTGGCGCGGCGCAGCGAGGTCTCGCGCAGCTCCTCCGCCTGCATGAAGGGCACGCCGCACTGGTTCACCACCAGCCCCCGATCCGTCAGGATCCGGGAACAATTGGCGTAGAACTCATCGGTGAACAGCACCTCGCCCACCCCGATCGGGTCGGTGCTGTCGACGATGATGACGTCGTAGCTGCCGGGGGCGGCCTGGCGCACATGGTCGATGCCGTCACCCACGATGACGGTGGCGCGTGGGTCGGTCCAGGCATCGCCGCCGATGGTGGGCAGGTGTTCCTTGGCCAGGCGGATCACCTCGCCATCGATCTCCACCATCACCGCCTTGTCCACGGTGCGGTGCTGCAGCACGCGCCGCAGCACGCCGCCATCGCCGGCGCCGATGATCAGCACGCGCTTCGCATCGCCATGCGCCAGCAGCGGCACATGGGCCAGCATCTCCTGGTAGACGAACTCATCCGCCTCGGTGATCTGCACCACGCCGTCCAGGAACATCACCCGGCCATGCAGATGGCTTTCGATGATGCGGATGTCCTGAAACTCAGACTTAAGATGCGCCAGTTCCCGCTTCACCAGGAAGCGCTGGCCCCATTCGGCGTAGAGAGTCTCGTTCAGCCAGGTTTCGTTCGTCATCATCAACCCCATGCGCGCAAAAAAGGGCGGACCCTGCGGCCCGCCCCATATCCCACCGGCCTGTCGGCCGGGTTTCAGCCGATCAGGCCGCGCTTGTGCTCGGCAAGCTGCACGCGCTCCGCCAGGAAGCCCTTCTTCAGCGCCGGCAGCGCCTTGTAGGGGTCGCATTCGCCGCAGACGAAGATGTCGAGCGCGGCATAGTCGCGCTCCGGCCAGGTGTGGATCGACACATGGCTCTCCGCCAGCACCAGCACGCCGGACACGCCACCATTCGGGGAGAAGTGGTGGAAATGGCCATGCAGGATGGTGGCGCCGGTCGCAAGCGCACCCTCGCGCAGCACGGCGTCGATATGGTCGGGGTCGTCGAGATTCGTCGCCCCCCACAGGTCGATGATCAGATGCGTTCCCGCATAGCGCACGCCGTTACGATGGACGAAATAGTCCTTCGTCTCCGCCGAGCGGTTCTCATCAATCTGGGCGTCGCTCGGGAGATCCGAGACCATCCCCAGTTGGACGAGAGCTTCCATGATTTGGGCTCCTTCCAGCCAGCAGATGACCGGGATGATCGCTCGCCGCGGGAGTGCGGCTGGTCAAAGCAGATCGGGTCAAGGCGGCGGCATATGGGGCAAACCAGGGGGGGGTGCAAGTGAATTCGGGACCGGAGGCCGCAAAAAAAGCGGGTCCCCCCCCGGGGGGGGCCGGCGAACACGCCGGTCCCCCCCGGGGGGTGGCCGGCAAATCATCGTGTCGTGGAGGTCTCCCCCCGCAACCCGTCCAGTCGGGCGGGCAGCCCGCGCGCAACATCAAGCTCGGCACGCAGCCGGGGCAGGTCCGCGAGTCCGGCCACACGATCCGCCGTCAGCAGGTCGAAGGTGCCGGACATCGGCCCCTCTCCCATGCGCGCCTGTTCCTCCGCGCGCAGCTCCGCCAGCGCCGCATCGTTGCCGGCCAGCGTCAGCAGGGCGGCGATGCGGGCGATGATCGGCTTGTGCTGCTCCGCCAGCGGCGCCGGCGGCGGCGGCGCGATGGTCGCCAGGTGCTGGCGCAGCGCCGTGGCGGCGCCGGCCCAGTCCTGCCGTTCCTCCAGCAGCACCGCAAGCTCCGCGGCGGCGGCCGGACCGGCCGCGCGGAAGCGCGCCGCCGCATCGGCGTGCCGGCCGGTGCGCGCCAGCGCGCGCGCTTCCAGCATCAGGCGTGACTGCGTCAGCTCCGTCGACAGCGTGCCGTCCGCAGTCTCCTCCAGCGCCTTCAACGCGCCCGGGCCATCGGCCGCGCCCAGGGCCAGCCCGGCGAGGCGGGCACCGAGCCGGCCCTTCGATTCGGCATCCGCCGCACGGCTGACCGCGCGGCGCAGCACATGGCTCGCCCGGTCCAGCAGGTCCAGCGCCGCCAGCCGGTCGGCGAGCGCGCCCAGTGCCCGCTCCGTCGCATCGCCGGAGGGCAGCATCTCGGCATGGGTGTCATACAGCACCACGGCGGCGACAGGCGGCTCCCGCTCCAGCGCGCCGAGCAGCGCCGCGATCTCACGCTCCCGCAACCCGGCGGCGAGGTTCGGGAACATCGCCGCCGTCTCGCGCAAAAGGTCGAAGGCGCCGCGCGCATCGCCGGCCTGCATGCGCAGCTCCGCCAGGCGGGAACGTCCTTCCGTCTCCATCGCATCACCGCGCCAGGCGGCCAGGGTCGGCTCCATCGCCGCGGCGGCGCCGGCGGCGTCGAGCAGGCCATTGGCCAGCCGCAGCTCCGCCGCCCGGCGCAGGGCCAGCGCGCGGGCACGGCGGTCGCGGCCGGCGGCCAGCGAGTCGTAGGCCGCCAGCGCCGGTTCCAGCGCGCCCTCCGCCTCCAGCACGCGGGCGCGCGCCAGGGCCAAGGGCGGATCATCCTGGTCGCGGGTCGCCAGCAGGCGGCGCGCCGCGACGGATTCGCCACCCGCCGCCAGGGCTTCCGCCGCCAGCGGCGCCAGGCGCGCCTGCAAGGGCTCGGGATAGGAGAGCAGCAGCGGCAGGCCGGCGGCGACCGCCTTGGCGCCGTCCTGGCCACGCGCCGAGGCCAGCAGGCCACGCCACAGTGCCACCTCATCGGTCTCCGGCAGGCGCGGCGCATCGAGGCCGGTGGTCTCCGCCATACGTCCCGCCAGCAGCGCCGCCATCGCCTGCAGGGCGCGGCTGCGCGGCAGTTCGGCGAGCACCGGATCCTCCCGCATCGCCAGCGTCACCATGGATTGCGCTTCCTGCGGCAGGCCCAGCGCCAGCAGCGCTTCCGCCACCTGCATCCGCGGCTGGCCCCGGCCAAGCGGCGCGGCGGCCGCGACGGCCGCGGTGGCGTTGCGCAGACGCTCCTGCAAGGCGGTAACCGCCTCGCCGGGCAGGTCGAAGCTGCGGGTCATCGCCGTCGCGGCGCCGCTCGCGGCGGGTGCCTCGGCGCCGAGCGCGAGCTCCGCCCCGGCAGAGGCACCGGCCAGGAAGCGGCCGGGCAGCGCGCGCAGGGTCACCGTATCGGCGCGCGGCAGCAGCGCGGCGCCGAGCCGGGTCGGCAGCAATTCGAACAGCGCGGCGCGGCGCCCGGCCGGCACCGCTTCCGCCCCATCCAGCACCGTGCCGACCAGCAGCGCCGTGCCGGTCTCGGGATCGAGGACGGAGACGCTGCCGCCGGCGCGGCTGGCATGCAGCAGCAGGCGGGCCGGCGGGCCGGGCTCGACCTCCGGCATGATCGCGCGCAGCGGCACCTCATCCAAAGGCTGGTCGAGCAGCCAGGCATTGCCCTCCCGCCGCAGGCGCGGGGCGCGCAGGAAGGTGGCGGGCAGGCGCAAGGTGGTGGCATCGGGGCCGGTGCTGGCCTCGGCGGCGGCGAAGACCGGGTTGGCCCGCAGCGCGGCGAGGTCGAGCGGCAGGGGCGCGTCCAGCACCAGCATCCAGACACCGCCGCGCCGGAACAGCGCCGCGCCCACCTCGGCCGTGGCGGGGATGGACAGCGCCGGGCCGGGCAGCAGCCGCACCGCCAGGCCGCGGGGGGCGGCGGGTGCGGCGGGCGCGGTGGCGGGTTGCGGCGCCGGCCGCAGCATGGCCTGCGGGGCGGCCTGGCTGGCCTGCGGCGCCTCGGCCAGCGCCTCCCGCACCACCGGCGCGCGGGGCGCGGCCTGCACCACCACGGGCGCCTCGGCGGGCGGCGGCGTGGCCGGCTGGAAGGGGCTGCGCTCCGTTGTGGCCGTGCGGGCCGCGGGCGTTGCGCGGGCCGGGGCCGGCGGCGTGGCGCGCGGGGCTGCGGGCGTCACGAGCTGGGCCGGCACGGGCGGTGCCGCAGGGGCGGGCGCGGCCTCGGGCGCGGCGCGGCGCGGCGCGGCGGTGCCGCTGGCGGCGCCGAATTCGCTGCGGCCGGCATCCAGCACATCGACCACGATGCGGTTGCCGATGCGGAAATGGCGCATGCGCGTGCCGGGCGCCATCTGGATGCGCGCGGTGTCGGCGTCGGCGGTGACGCCGAGGATGTTGCGCGGCGGGCGGCGCACCGCGGCGAGGTCGAAGGCCCCGGGCGCGTTGAAGCGCAGCGTCACCTGCCCATCCGATTCCTCGACCCGGTAGCCGACATTGCCGGGCCAGTCGAAGACCAGGCGGACGAAATTCGGATGCGCGCCGGTGCGCAGCGCGACCCTGTCCTGCGCCGCCACGGGGCTGGCCAGAAGGCCGCCCAGCAGCAGCACGGCGACACCGGAAAGGCATTTTTGCCTGAACATGGATTTTCCTTTCCGGTCTTCCGCACCGGTGCCGTCGTCAGTCGAAATCGGCGAGCAGCTTGTCGATATCGGCCTGGCTGACACCGGCCCCCGGAAGCTGCGGCCCATGCGCCAGGCGGCGGCCCTCGGTCTCGTCCGGATCGACCGGCGTGGCTTCCGATTCGCCCGCCGCCGCATGGCCGGTAACGGCGCCGAAGCGGGACACCACCTGGTCGACACGCGCCTCGATCGCCTTCAGCGCCGTCACCACCTTGCCGATGCGCTGGCCGGTGATGTCCTGGAAGCTGCAGGCCTCGTAGATGCGCGTCACCGCATTGCCGAGCGCCTCCGCCTCCGGCCCGCCGATGCGGGTGGCGACGCCTTCCAGCGTTTCGCACACATCCAGGATCTCGTTCGTCGCCTGGGCGGTGTGGTCGACGATGGCGTCGAGCTCATCGGTGGCGGAGGGGATGTGGCTCAGGGTGATGTCATCCACCTTGAGCGAGGCGATTTCCTGCTTGGCGCGCGCCACGGTCCGGCCGAGCCCTTCAAGCTCCGCCAGCAGCGCCGCTTCCACGACCGTCAGGTCGCCGGACATGCTGCCCAGCACGGCGCGCACCGCGGATTCGATGCGCTGCCCCTCTGCCGTGGCCTCGGCCCCGTGAGGGGCGATTCCGTCAGGCATTCGCCATCACCTTCTCGATCTTGCCGCGCAGCGTCTCGGCGTTGAACGGCTTCACGATGTAGTTGGAGACGCCGGCGGCCTTGGCGGCGATGACATTCTCGGTCTTGCTCTCGGCCGTGATCATGATGAAGGGCGTGGATTTCAGCCGCGCATCGGCGCGCACTTCCTTCAGCAGGTCGAGGCCCGTCATCGGCGCCATGTTCCAGTCGCTGATGACCAGGCCGAAATTGCCGGCGCGCATCTTGGCCAGCGCCTCCGCCCCGTCCGTCGCTTCCTCGACATTCTCGAAGTCGAGCTGCTTCAGCAGGTTGCGGATGATCCGCAGCATGGTCTTGTAGTCGTCAACGATCAGTACCGACGTGTTCTTGTCCATTGGCTCTGCGCCCTCACTGTCCAAACCACCGCCATCCTGGCGCACCGACTCTTACCAACGCGCATAGATGCGGCGGTTTTTTTGGGGCGCTGCCGCGCGCCCCCGGCATCACTGCGTGGAAATGCGCGCCGCCCGCAGCCGTGCCAGTTCCGCCGTCAGTGCCCGCGCCCGTTCGGGACGCATCGCCCCCATCACCGGCGCGGCCTTCGCCTCCCGCATCTGGTCCATGATGCGGACCAGCACGGGCATCTCCAGCTCGTCGAAGATCACCGCCGCGTCGCGCGGGCGCATGCCTTCATAGAGCTTCACCAGGCCGCGCATGCCGGCCTCCTCCCGCGCCGCGCGATCGCGTTCCAGCGCCTCGAGCTGCTGCTGCAACCCGACGAGTTCCTCGATACGCTGGGCCAGGCGGCGTTCGGCGGCGGCGACCATCGTCTCCCGCGCCACCGCCTGCGCCTCGCGCGCCTCGATGGCGGCACGGCGCGCGCGCAGCGACTCGAGCACGGCGCGCTCCGCCTGCTGTTCCGGAGTCGGCTCGGCCGGTGCCGGTGCGGCCGGCGCGGCGGCGGGCGCCGGGGTCGCGGGGCGTGCCGGCGCGGGTTCGGCGGCGATCGCCGCCCCCTCCCCGCTCCGCCACATGCGTTCCAGCTTGGTGCCTGCCAGCACCGCCATCACCGCGAAGGCCACAGGCAGCAGGCGCGGCCGCGGCAGGCGCAGCCGGCGCGGCGCGGCAGCCGGCGGCACTGGCTTCGGCGAAGCGGGCCGTGCGGCAGGCTTCGTGACGCGGGCCATCAGCGGCCACCCCGCAGGGCGCGCAGCAATTCACGCTCCGCCTCGCTGCGCGGCGTGGGACCGGAGGGTTCCGCGGCCATGGCGCGCGAGGGCACCGTATCGCCTGCCGAGGCGTGGCGCGATTGCCGCACCAGCCCATCCAGCCGGTCCGCCATCATCTCCGCGCGCTCCGTCAGGAAGCGCAGGTCGTCGCGCAGCGGCTCCGCCACCGCGACGCGCTCGGCGACGGAGCGCCCGGCCTGTTCCGCCGTGGCGCGCAGCCGGGCGAGCGTGGCCTCCGCCGCCTCGCTGGCCGCGGCGATGCCGGCGGCGCCGGCTTCCAGCGCCGCACCTTCGCGTCGCAGGGCGCTGATCTGACGCTCCAGCCGCCAGGCAAAGGGCACCGCCATCGCCAGCAGCGCCAGCAGCGCCGCCTGCGCCGCCCATTCCATCATGCTCATGCCGCGTGTCCCATCGCCATCGCCTGGGTCGGAGGTTCGCGCCCACTGTCGATGCGCACCGCCAGCTTGTTCTCCCGCCGGCCGAGCTGCCCTTCGAACAGGGCCACGTCGCCGCAGCGCAGCTGCACCGGGGAACCGGGCGGGGAGGCCAGGATGATGCGGTCGCCCACCTTCAGCCGCAGCACCTGCGACAGCAGCATGGCCTGTTCGTCCAGCACCACGTCCAGCGCCACATCGGTCTGGCGCAGTTCCTCCGCCAGATGGGTTTCCCAGATGCTGTCGCGGCCGAAGCGCTCGCCCATGAACTGCTGCAGCAGCAATTCGCGCACCGGCTCCAGCGTCGCATAGGGCAGCAGGATCTCGATCCGCCCGCCGCGATCCTCCATGTCCACCCGCAGCCGCGCCAGCACGGCGGCGTTCGACAGGCGGGAGATGGCGGCGAAGCGCGGATTGACCTCCAGCCGGTCGAAGCGGAAATCCACGGGGCACAGCGGCTCGAAGGCATTGCGCAGGTCACCCATCACCACGGTGATGAGGCGTTCAACCAGCGTCCGCTCGATGGTGGTATAGGGCCGGCCCTCGATGCGCATCGCCGCCGTGCCGCGCCGGCCGCCGAGCAGCACGTCAACCACCGAATAAATCAGCGAACTGTCGACCACGACCAGGCCGTGATTGTCCCACTGCTCCGCCTTGAACACCGCCAGCATCGCCGGCAGCGGGATGGAGTTCAGGTAGTCGCCGAAGCGCAGCGAGGTCATCGCATCCAGCGAGATCTCGACATTGTCCGAGGTGAAGTTGCGCAGCGTGGTGGACATCAGCCGGACCAGGCGATCGAAGACGATCTCCAGCATCGGCAGGCGTTCATAGGCGATCAGCCCGGCGGAGATGATCCGCTCGATTCCGCTTTCGCCATTGTCGCCGGCCGGGCCGCTGTCGAAGCCGAGCAGGCTGTCGATCTCGGCCTGGTTCAGCACCCGCGCGGCATCCGCCGCCGGCACCGCCTCCTCCGCATCATCGAAGGGGTCGGGTGCGGCGGCCTCCGTCTCCAGCGACGCGCCCCAGGCGGCGGCGAGATCGTCTTCTTCCGAGGTGCCGCTCATTGGACCAGCATCTCCATGAACAGGACATCCGTGATGCGGGCGGGGGCGGCGGCGAGCGTGGCACGCGCCATCAGCTCCTCACGCAGCCGGTGCGTCCCGGCGCTGCCGCGCAGTTCCTCCGGGCGCACCTCACGCAGATAGGTCTGGAACAGGTCGATCAGCCGCGGCATCGCATCCGTCACCGCCGCCGCATCCTCGGCCTTGCTGATCTCCAGCTTGGCGCGCAGCCGCACGAAGACCGGGCGGCGTCCCGGGGCGTTCAGGTTGCTGATGATCTCGGGCAGTTCGACGAAGGCGGGTGGGGTGCGCGGCGGTGGTGCCGGTTCCGCCGCTGCCGCCGCCGCCTCGATCTCGGCCTGAGTCGGCCCGCCCATGCCGAGCATCTTGGGCAGGATGCCCGTGAACCAGAGCCCGGCGCCCGCGCCGAGCAACAGCAGGATAGGCAACAGGATCAGCAGCAGCTTCTTCTTGCCGCCCTTGCCCTTGCCCGCGGGGGCATCGCCCTCCGCCGCCGCATCCATCTTGGCTGCCGCCGCCGCCATTTTGTCGACCGTGCCTTTCGCCTCGCATGCCGGACCGCCGGCACCCCTGGGTGCGGCACAATGGCCCGAAGGGCATTAACGAAGCCTTGCGGCGGCGCGGCCTGCCGGGTGGGGGCGGCCATTTTTGCCGGGCTTCGGCAGAAGCTGCACCGGCTGGCCCTGCGCGGGCGGTCGAAAATCCTGGCACGGCGCTTGCCCTACATCCCGCAGAACCGCCCTGACGAGACCCCGACCCATGGACAGCCCCGGCTATATCGTCCTGTCCCGCCTGGTGGCGCAGAGCCGCGCCGCCGCCGTGACCGCGAACAACATCGCCAATGCCGACACCCCCGGCTTCCGTGCCGCGCGCCCGCTGTTCGGCACGGTGCTGGAACGGCAACTGGACGCGGCGGTGCCCAGCGGCGGCCGCGACCTGGCCTTCGCGCAGGACCGTGCGACCTGGCGCGACACCATGCCGGGCACCGTCGCCACCACGGGCAATCCGCTCGACCTGGCCCTGTCCAACCCGGATGGCTACTTCGCGGTCGAGACCCCGCGCGGCGAACGCTTCACCCGCGCCGGCCGCTTCAGCCTGGACAATGAGGGCCGCGTGGTGACGCCGGAAGGCTTCCCGGTGCTGAACACCGAGAGCCAGCCGATCCGCGTGGCGCAGGGCGACAGCCGCATCGAGGTGATGGGCGATGGCATGCTGCGCACGGAAAACGGCCCGGTCGGCCGGCTGCGCGTGGTGCGCTTCGCCGATACCCAGAAGCTGAGCGCCGAGGGCGACCGCATCTTCGCCAAGCCGGAGGACATGCAGGCCGAGCCTGTGGAACGCCCCGGCGTGGTCCAGGGCGCCATGGAGGGCAGCAATGTCCGCCCGGTGATCGAGCTGACCCGGATGACCGAGGACCTGCGCGAATTCCAGTTCGTCTCGCAGATGGTCGAGAAGGAAGGCGAGCGCCTGGGCACCGCCGTCGAACGCATCCTGCGCCGCCGCTGACCTTGGTCCGAGTAAGGAATTAAGAAGATGCGCAGCCTGCACATCGCTGGGACCGGCATGATGGCCCAGCAGACCAACGTCGAGGTCATCTCCAACAATATCGCGAATATGAGCACGACGGGCTACAAGCGCCGCCGCGCCGAATTCCAGGACCTGATCTACCAGAACCTGCGCCGCGTCGGCAGCCAGTCGGCCGATACCGGCAGCGTGCTGCCCTCCGGCGCCCAGGTGGGCCTCGGCGTGAAGACCGGCGCGGTCTATCGCATTTCCGAACAGGGCAGCCTGTCGCAGACCGAGAACCGCTTCGACCTGGCCATCCGCGGCAATGGCTATTTCCAGATCACCCTGCCGACCGGCGAGACCGCCTATACCCGCGACGGCACCTTCGCCCTGTCGCCGGAAGGCGTGCTGGTGACGGCGGATGGCCATGTGGTGCAGCCCGGCATCACCATCCCGGCCGCCGCGCGCGACGTCACCATCAATGCGAATGGCGAGGTGCTGGCCAAGCTGGACGGCCAGGTGGAGCCCCAGAATGTGGGCCAGATCCAGCTCGCCATCTTCGCCAATGAGACCGGGCTGGAAGCGGTCGGCGACAACCTGCTGCTCGCCACCCCCGGCTCCGGCGCCGCCCAGCAGGGCGCGCCCGGGGCGCCGGGCTTCGGCCAGGTGCTGCAGGGCTTCGTCGAGACCTCCAACGTCAATGTGGTCCAGGAGATCACCAATCTCATCACCGCCCAGCGCGCCTATGAGATGAACAGCAAGGTCATCTCGGCGAGCGACGAGATGCTTTCCACCCTGTCCCGGCTGCGGTGAACGCCATGCGGTATCTCGCTTTTCTGTTCTGCGCCCTCGCCTCCTCCGTCGCCCTGGCGGACACGCCGCCCACGCTGCGTCCCTTCGTCACGGTGGAGGATGCGGTCGTCCGGCTGGAAGACCTGTTCGATGGCCTTGGGGAACGTGGCGCCACGGCGCTCGGCCCCGCCCCGCCCCCGGGACAGCGGCTGGTGGTGGAGGCGGCGCAGCTCGCCGCCATCGCCCGCCTCAACGACGTGGCCTGGCAGCCGAGTGGCGGCGGCGACCGGGTGGTGCTGGAACGCCCCGGCCGCGCCTTGGCGCGGGAGGAGGTGATGGAGGCACTGCGTGCATCGCTGCACGGCCAGGGGGTGGAGGAGGAGGCGGAACTGACCCTGCAGGCCTACATCCCGCCGCTCGTGCCCGCCGCCGCCTTCGCCCAGGTGACGGTGGAGCAGGTGATCTATGACGACCAGACCCAGCGCTTCAGCGCCAGCCTGGCGGTCACGGCGGAAGGCATGGCGACGCATCGCATGCGCCTGGCCGGCCGCGCCGTCATTACCCACCCGGTGCTGGTGGCCGCCCGCCGCCTGACCGTCGGCGACGTGCTGGGGCCGGAGGATGTGCGGCTGGTGCGGATGCCCGCCAACCAGCTGCGTGCCGGCGCGGTGGAGCGGCTGGACCAGGCGGTGGGCCAGGCGCTGCGCCGCCCGACCGGGGTCGGCCAGCCGCTGCTGCTGGCCAACCTCTCGCAGCCCCTGGTGATCGAGCGCGGCCAGACCGTGACGATGCAATACGACATCCCCGGCCTGTCCGTGCTCGCCCAGGGCCGCGCCCTGGAAGGCGCGGCGCGTGGCGGGGTGCTGCCCGTGATGAACCTCGGCAGCCGGATCGTGGTGGAGGCCCGCGCCATCGGTCCGGGCCGCGTGCGCGTGGAGAACGGACGATGAAGCGCCAGCCCATTTCCCGCCTGGGCATCCTGCCCCTGCTGCTGCTGGCCCTGCCGGCCTGCGAGCGGCTTTCCGAGGTCGGCCGCCCGCCGGCGATGGCCGCCGTCACCAGCCCGACCGCGGCGCCCGGCTACCAGCCCGTCTCCATGCCGATGCCGGCGGCGCAGCCCCCGACCCATGGCGGCAACAGCCTGTGGCGCCCCGGCAGCCGCACCTTCCTGCGCGACCAGCGCGCCGCGGCGGTGGGCGACCTGATCACCGTGCTGGTCAGCATCCAGGACACCGCCCAGCTCCAGAACACGACGGAGCGGGAACGGGAAGGAACGGACCGGATGGGCATGCCGCGCCTGCTCGGCCTGGAAAGCTCCCTCACCCGCATCCTGCCGAACAGCATCGATCCCTCGTCCCTGGTGTCGACCAGCGGGGCGCAGACCGCCAATGGCACGGGATTGGTGCGGCGGAACGAGACGGTGACGCTGCGCTTGGCGGCGACCGTCACCCAGACCCTGCCCAACGGCAATCTGGTGGTGGCCGGGCGGCAGCAGGTGCGGGTGAACCACGAATTGCGCGACCTGCAGGTGACCGGCGTGATCCGGCCGCAGGATATCGGCAGCGACAACACCGTGCGGCATGACCGGCTGGCGGAGGCGCGCATCGCCTATGGCGGGCGCGGCACCATCTCCGACGTCCAGGCACCGCGCTACGGGCAGCAGCTTCTGGATATCGTGCTGCCCTTCTGAAAAGGGGGGCGCCCCCGGGGCGCCCCCTTTCCCATCAGGCCGCGGCGGCGCGGCGGCGCTGCACCAGTTGCAGCAGCAGCACGCCGCCGCCCAGCGTCACGCCGACCGCATCCGTGACGAGGCCCGGCTTGATGAGGGCCAGCGCGGCAATGAACAGCGCCACCCTTTCCCACATCGGCATGGGCCGCAGCAGATAGGCATGCAGGGAGGCGGCGAGCAGCAGGCAGCCCGCACTGGCACTGGCCACGGCCATGGCCACCTCGCCCCAGGTGCCGATCAGCAGCAGGGCCGGCTGGAAGACGAAGATGAAGGGCACGATGAAGCCCGCCGCGCCGATCTTCATCGCCGCCCAGCCGCTGCTCCACATATCCGTCTTGGCAAGCCCCGCGGCGGCGAAGACCGCCAGCGCCACCGGCGGGGTGATGGCCGACAGGATGGCGAAGTAGAAGGCGAACATATGCGCCGCCGGGGCGATCACCCCCATGGCGATCAGCGCCGGCACCAGCAGCGACACCATGACGATATAGGCCGGCGTGGTCGGCATCCCCATGCCGAGGATGATGCCCGCCACCATGGTCAGGATCAGCGCCAGGACCAGGTTGTTGTCCGCCACGTTCACCACGAGTTGGGTGAAGGTGATGCCGAGGCCGGTGAGCGCGATCAGCCCGATGACGATGCCGGCGCAGGCGCAGGCCATGGCGATGCCGAGCGAATTGCGCGCGCCGTCCAGCAGCGCGTCCCAGACGGCGGCGACCGAGACATTGTGGCGGCTGTTGCTGCGCAGCGCGGCGGCCGGGAAGCAGGCCAGCGTCGCCACCAGCGCCACCAGCGGCGCGGAGTAGCCGGCGAACAGGCCAATGACGATCAGCAGGATCGGCAGGAACAGGTGCCAGCTCTCCCGCATCACATTGCCAAGCTTCGGCACCTCATGCTCCGGCAGCCCGGCGAGGCCGGCGCGTTTCGCCTCGAAATGCACCGCCGCGAAGGTCGCCACATAGTAAAGCAGCGCCGGAATCAGCGCCCAGGTCACCACCTGGAGATAGGAGACGCCCAGGAACTCCGCCATGACGAAGGCCGCCGCGCCCATGATGGGCGGCATGATCTGCCCGCCGGTGCTGGCCACCGCCTCCACCCCCGCCGCGAATTGCGGGCGGAAGCCGCTGCGCTTCATCAGCGGGATGGTCACCTGCCCCGTCACCATCACATTGGCGACCGCGGAACCGGAGACGGAGCCGAAGAGGGAGGAGGATACGACCGCCACCTTGCCGGGGCCGCCGGTGCTGCGCCCCGTCAGGGCCAGCGCGAAATCCATGAACAGCTTGCCGACGCCGGAGCGTTCCATGAAGGAACCGAACAGCACGAAGATCACCACGAAGCCGGCGGAAACGCCCAGCGTGGAGCCGAAGATGCCGTCGGTCGTCAGGTAAAGCTGGTCGAGCATGGCCAGCGCGCCGACATCGGTGAAGAAATACGACCAGGTGAGGAAGACGGCGGCCGTCAGAGGCAGCGCCCAGCCGATGACGCGGCGTGTCGCCTCCAGGATCAAGGCCACCAGCACCCAGCCGCCGATGATGTCGCCGGGGCGTGGGTCGTCGATATAGGGGATGCGGTTCACCAGCCAGTCGTAGTCCACGAACAGCCGGCCCACCGCCCAGATGGACAGCGCGCAGAGCAGCCAGTCTTCCGGCCCCGGCGCGCGCTGCCCGGCGTCCTTGCCCTGCCGCAGCGGGAACAGGATGAAGACCAGCGCCATCGCGAACAACAGATGGGTCCCGCGGAAGATCACCGCCTCGGGCGGCGAAGCAGCGATGGCCCACATGTGATACGCAGCCATTACAGCCGCGACGGTGCCGGCTAGGCCCGTCATGGCGCGCGCATAGGTCATCGCCGTTTCCCTTGTCGTTTCTGGCATCTGCGAAGGTGGCAGGGCGCCCGTCGGAACCGCCCCGGCCGGATGGTCATGCGACACGGCAAGGCCGAAGGCGCTCCCACGCCCCCGACCCTGCCTCACGAAGCCCTGCGATCGGTCACCGGGCGGTGCCCGAATGCCGCACGCCGGTCAGCCGCTCAGCGGCTGGCCGCTTCCTGGTAGAAGCGCGCGGCGCCGGGGTGCATCGGCACGCCGATATCGGCCGCGGCGGTGGCCGGCGTGCTGTCGCGCATGGCGCTGACGATGTTGCGCAGCGTGCCCACATTGTCCCACAACAGCTTCACCATCTGGTACACCTGCTCCGGATTGCGGTCGCAATTGGTGATCAGATGCGCGGTGTAGGTGATCTGCACCGGCGTCCCCTGCTGCTGCGGATAGGTATTGGCCGGCAGTTCCTGGCCCTGATAGCCCGGGTTGATCTGCCGCATCCGGTCGACGTAGCGGGACAGGTCGACGATCCGCATGCTGCGCGCGCTGGCCAGATCCATCACGGAGCTGGCCGGGATGGTGGTACCGAGCGTGAAGACCTGCGCATGGCCGTCCCGCAGCAGGCCCACCGCATCGGTGTAGCTGGACTGGAAGCTGGCGCGCACGTCGCTGTAGGACATGCCGGCGGCCTGCAGGATGTGCTGCGTCACCACCTCGGCCGTATTGCCGCGCGGCTGCAGCGCGATCGGCTTGCCGCGCATGTCCTCGATGGAATTGATCCCGGCATCGGCCAGGGCGATCACCTGGAACCATTGCGGATACAGGGAGCCGATGTTGCAGACATTGCTCACCGCCTCCGGGAAGGGGGCGCGGCCGGCGATTCCGTCCACCGTGCTGATCGAATTGCCGAAGGCCACATGCGCGCGCCCGCCGCCGATGCCGCGGACATTGGCGACGCCGGCGCCCGGCAGGGTCTGCACGGTGACGCCCGGGATCGCCCTTTCCCAGATGTTCTTCAGCGCGCCGGCGATCGGCACCCAGGCCCCACCTTGCGGCCCGGTCATGAAGCGCAGCGTCTCCTGCGCGGATGCGGGGGTGGCCAGCGCGACGGCGCCAAGCATGGCAAAAGCCGCTGCTGCGGTGCGAATGGTCATTGTTGTTCTCCCTGGTGTCATCTTGGTCGCGCCGCCGGTATTCCCGAAGACGAGGCGCCCGACAACCCCAAACTGTCTTGGCGAACCCACAATTTCGCCATAATGAGTGCCGGCTTGACATAAATTGTGGCTTTTTCCTTCCAAAATTCCTGCATTCCGGCACTGGTAGCGCCGCCTTTGGCCCAACAATGCCAGGCGTTTCCCCCCGCCACCGCGCTGCGATAGGCTGCGCCGCCCATGGGTGAGGAGCGATACATCGGGATGTGCGGACGATACCTGTTGCAGCGCACGCCGGCGCAGTTGGCGGAATATTTCGAGACGCTGAACCCGACGCCGAACCACCCGCCCTCCTGGAACATCGCCGTCACGCAGATGAGCCTGGTGGTGCGCCGCCACCCGGAAAGCGGGGAGCGTCACCTGGATGCGCTGCGCTGGGGCCTGGTGCCGCGCTGGGCGCAGGATGCGAAGGACGCGGCGAAGCTGATGAACGCCCGCGCCGAGGGCCTGGCCGAGAAACCCTCCTTCCGCGAGGCCTTCCAGAAGCGCCGCTGCCTGGTGCCGATGGATGCCTTCTACGAATGGCGGGCGGAGGGTGCGGCCAAGCAGGCCTATGCCGTGGCCCAGGCGGACGGCATGCCGATGGCGGTGGCCGGGCTATGGGAAGGCTGGAAGCAGCCGGATGGAAGCTGGCTGCGCAGCTACACCGTCATCACCACGGAGGCGAATGAGAAGCAGGCCCTGGTGCATGCCCGCATGCCGGCGATCCTGCCGCCGGAGGTCTGGGACGCCTGGCTCGGCGCCGAGCCGGCGGAGCCGGAGGAATTGCTGGAGTTGCTGGTCCCCTGCCCGGCCGAGGAACTGCTGGCCTGGCCGGTGGACAACCGCGTCGGCAAGGTGGCGGAGAACGACGCCCGCCTGCCCCGCCGCGACCCCAGGGCCAGCCCGCCGCCCGAGCTGGACGACGCGCCGCCGGACTGGGTGGGGTAAGGATCGCGGCTTGGACCGGCGGGATAGTCTCCTGACCGTTCCGAGCCGCCGCCGCCGCTTACGCGGCGAAGCCTGGGAGGCGGCGGCCCGGAGAGGTCACGCGCAGGGCCGCTGGAATCAATCGTCCCGGTGCACGCGCTCCATCCGCTCATGGCGCTCCTGCGCCTCGATCGACATGGTGGCGATGGGGCGGGCCTCCAGCCGGCGCAGGCCGATCGGCTCGCCGCTTTCCTCGCAATAGCCGTAGGTGCCGTTCTCCACCCGCTCCAGCGCCTGATCGATCTTGGAGATCAGCTTGCGGGCGCGGTCGCGCGTGCGCAGTTCCAAGGCGCGGTCGGTCTCGACACTGGCGCGGTCGGTCAGGTCGGCCTCGATGATGCCGCCTTGGCCCATGGAGGTCAGGGTCTCACCCGCTTCCCGCACCAGGTCACCCCGCCATTTCAACAGCTTCTGCCGAAAATACTCCAACTGAAGTGGGTTCATGAACTCTTCGTCGCTGCTCGGACGATAATCCGGCGGCAAGGTCACCAGCATGGCAGGACTTCCCCAACCTTTGCCGCCCGGGGCCCGGCGCCCGGGGTGGCGAAAGCGGCCGGACCATAGTGGCGGCAATGGGGCGGGTGCAAGGGCTCGTTTCGACGCAAGCGTCTGATCTTCGCCCGCTTTTCAATCGGATGACGGTCGCGTGGCAGGTCGGCGTGCCAATTCCAGCCGCGCACGGAGGCGAATATCCTCCATCAACGCCGCCAGCCCGGGCTCCAGCCCAGGCTCCACGGGCGCGGCCAGCGCTTCCAGCCGTGACCGCCGCGCGCCATCTTCCGGCCCGTCGCGCAACAGGTCGAGTTGCAGGCCGCGCAATTCATCCAGCGCCTGGCGGGCGCGGCGGCGGGCGCGCTCGGCGGGGGGCTCCGGCGGCGCGGCGGAACCTGAATCCTGCAGAGCCAGCAGCCCGCCCAGCGCGGCAGGGCCGGACATCGCGGCGCTGGCCGCGGCTTCCCCGCCCATCTCCGGCAGCGCGAAACCGCCGCCGGCGCGCCGGACCCGGCCGCCGCCCTGCACCCCGCTGAACCCCGCCGGCCGCACCGGACTCATCGCCATCGCCCCGCCCCCTTCTGGAACCGCCGCATCCTAGCCCAAAGCGGCAAACACTGTCTTACCACGCGGCAGCCCCTGCCCCATCCCGGCAAACCCTGCCGCCCGGAGGCCCCGGAAGCCCTGGCACACCCCTTGCGGAAGCCTTGCCGCGCCCCGCGACCCAATTTCCGCGTCGGCGAGGAGGTAGATGGTGCCAACAGTCCCTTGCCCGAGCATGAGCATCCCGCGGCGTCTCCTGACGCTCCTGCTGCTGTGCCTCGCCTTGCTGCCGGCCCTGGCACCCAATGGCGCCCAGGGCCAGGTGCGGATCAAGGACATCGCCGATATCGAGGGGATGCGGGAGAACCAGCTGGTCGGCTACGGCCTGGTGGTCGGCCTGAACGGCACCGGCGACAAGCTGCGCAGCGCGGTCTTCACCCGGCAGTCGCTGATCGGCGTGCTGGAACGCCTGGGCGTCAATACACGTGACCAGGAACGCCAGCTCGATACCCGCAACGTCGCCGCGGTGATGGTCACCGCCAACCTGCCGGCCTTCGCCCGCACCGGCTCCCGCATCGATATTTCCGTCTCGGCGCTCGGCGATGCCAGCAACCTGACCGGCGGCATGCTGCTGGTCACCCCGCTGCTCGGCGCGGATGGGGAGGTCTATGCGGTGGCGCAGGGGCCGATCGTCACCGGGGCGGTTTCCGCCCGTGGCGCCGCCGGCTCCGTCACCCGGGGCGTGCCCACCGCCGGCCGCATCGCCAATGGCGCGACGGTGGAGCGGGAGGTGGCCTATACCTTCGCGGGCGGCGACCGGCTGCGCCTGGCCCTGCGCAACCCGGACCTGACCACGGCGCGCCGCATCGCCGCCGCCATCAATGCCAGCGCCGGCAGCCCGGCCGCGACCGCGACCGACCCGCGCACCGTCAGCGTTTCGCTCACCGGGCGCGATTCCATCGCCTTCATCGCCCAGATCGAGCAGCTTCGCGTGCAGCCGGACCAGATGGCCCGGGTGGTGATCGAGGAAGCCTCCGGCACCATCGTCATGGGCGCCAATGTGCGGCTGTCCACCGTCGCCATCGCCCAGGGCAACCTGACCATCCGCATCACCGAGACACCGCAGGTGGTGCAACCCAATGCGCTGGCCGGCGGGCAGACGGCGGTGGTGCCGCGCACCGGCATCGAGGTGGACGACCAGGCGGAGCGCCGGCTCGGCATCCTGCGCGGCGGCGTGACGCTGGAGGAGCTGGTGCGCGGGCTGAACGGCCTGGGCGTCGGGCCACGCGACATGATCACCATCCTCCAGACCATCAAGGCGGCCGGCGCCCTGCAGGCCGAGCTGGAGGTGCGCTGAGATGTCCATCGCAGCCCCCCAGGCCAGCACGGCGCCGCGCCCCATCGCGAGCCAGCGCGGCACCCCCAACACGCCCGAGGCGATGCGCCGCGTGGCGCGGGATTTCGAGGCCCAGGCACTCGGCGCGCTGCTGCAGCCGATGTTCCAGGGCCTGGACAGCAAAGGCCCCTTCGGCGGCGGCGCGGCGGAGGGCCAGTGGCGCCCGATGCTGGTGGACGCCATCGCCAAGGACCTCGCCAAGGCCGGCGGCCTCGGCATCGCGGATTCGGTGTTCCGGGAACTGACCCGCCTCGCCGCCGCCGCGGACCCCTCGACCCCCCACCCCACGGAGACAAGCGCACCATGATGCAGCCGCTGATCGTTGCCGCCCAACGCCTGAGCGAGGCGCTGCGCGCCGAGAACGAGGCGCTGGCCCGGCTGGACCTGAACAGCGCCGCCGCGCTGGCCCTGCCGAAGCAGCAGGCCTCCGACGCCTTTGCCGCCGCCTTCGACGCCGCGAATCGCACCGAATCCAAGGCCGTGGGTCCCGATCGCGCCAAGGCGGAGGAACTGGCCGGGCGGCTGCGTGACCTGGGCGCGGAGAATCGCCGGCTGCTGGAACGCGCCATCGCGCTGCAATCCCGCGTGATCGAGACCATCGCCGGCGCCACCCGCCCGGCCGGCCCCGGCACCTATGGCGAGCGTGGACGCCAGCGGGACGGGCGGCACCAGCCGCTGTCGATCTCCTCCCGCGTCTGAAATCCCTGGCCCGCCCCTCCGGTTGCCGGCCGGCAGGAAGCCGCCGGCCGCCGGTCGGGCAGGCTGGGCCATGAGACGCCTTCCGCAGGACAGAACGTCACGCGGGGGCGCTTGCCGGATGCGGCGGGCGGGCGCAGCTTGCCGCGCATCGCATGCTCCGCCGCAACGCAACATTCCTGGTCATCTCCGTGCTGACCCTCTGCTCCGCCCTTGCCGTCGCCCTGCTGCGCGGCCGGGATGCCGTGACGCATGCGCTGTGGACGAGCTGGGACCTGATCCTCACCGTGCTGCCCTCCATCCTCGGCGGGCTGCTGCTTTCGGCGGCGCTGCGGCAATTGGTGCCGCCCGGCGCCCTGGCCCGCTGGATGGGCGCCGAGAGCGGCATGCGCGGCCTGCTGGTGGCGACCTTTGCCGGCATGCTGATGCCGGGCGGGCCGGTGGCGGCCTTTCCCCTGGTGCTGGTGCTGGCCCAGGCCGGGGCGGATCGCGGCGCGCTGATCGCCTTCGTGCTCGCCTGGTCGCTGAACGGCTTCCAGCGGATCGTGGTCTGGGAACTGCCCATCCTCGGCGCCGATTTCGCCTTGCTCCGCCTGATCTGCGGCCTGCCGCTGCCGGTGCTGGCCGGGCTCTTCGCCCGCTGGCTGCCGATCCGCTGGAGCCCGGCGGATGCGCCCGGCATGCAGGACCGGCGGTCATGAGCTTCGGCGTGATCGCCATCTGGGTGCTGGCGCTGGGCACCCTGGCCCTGTGCCTGCGGCGCAGCCCCGCGGTCGGGCGACGCGCCGTAGTCGATGCCGGCACATCGCTCTGGCGGGTGCTGCCGGTGATGCTGATGGCCCTGCCCATGGCCGCCTTCCTGTCGGAGCTGATTCCGGCCGGCTGGGCGGAACAATGGCTGGGGCCGGACAGTGGTTTCGTCGGCATCCTGCTGGCCTCGCTGGCCGGCGGCGCCATGCCGGGCGGCCCCTTCGTCGCCTTTCCGCTGGTGCTGGGCTTCCTGAAGGCGGGGGCCGGTCCGTCGCAGATGGTGGCGCTGATTTCCGGCTGGGCGATTCTCGGCCTGCACCGGACGCTGGCCTGGGAACTTCCGATCCTCGGCGGGCGCTTCATCGTCGTGCGGCTGCTGGCCAGCTTTTCCCTGCCGCTCCTGGCGGGGCTGGCGGCCGAGTTGCTGCTTCCGCTGTTTCCGGGCGTGGCGCTGCGCTGAGGCGGCCTGCGCCGTTGCCGCAATCCCGCCGCTTCGGCATAGCATCTCCCACGCATGAACGACGCCATCACATCCGAGACGGAGGCCTGGGCCGCGCTGCTCGCCGCGCGGCAGGGGGCGGCCGCGCCGCGCGGCGCCTTCGGCGACATCTTCGCGCCGCTGCTGGCCGCGCCCGAGGCGCCGGATGGCTGTGTCGTGATCGGCCGGCTGGCGCAGACGCTGGATGGCCGCATCGCCTGCGCCAATGGCGCCTCGCAATGGATCGGCGGGCGCGGCGACATCCTGCACACGCACCGGCTGCGCGCGCTGTGCGATGTGGTGATGGTGGGCGGCGGCACCGTGCATCATGACGATCCGCGCCTGACGACGCGGGAGGTCTCCGGCCCCAACCCCGTCCGCGTGGTGCTGGACCCCCGTCGCCGCCTGCCCGCCACGCACAAGGTTTTTTCGGATGGCGCCGCCCCGACGCTGCTGGTGACCAGCGCCGAGGGTCCCGCGATGCACGGGCAAGCAGAAGTGCTGTATCAACCGGATGGCCCCGACCTTCCAGCGCTGCTGCGCGCGCTTGCGGCGCGGGGACTGCCAAGAATATTCGTGGAGGGGGGCGGGCAGACCGTCTCCGCCTTCCTCGCCGCCGGCTGCCTGGACCGGCTGCATCTGACGGTGGCGCCGATCATCCTCGGCTCCGGCATTCCCGCCTTCACCCTGCCCAGCGCCGGCCGCATCGCCGATGGGCTGCGCTTCCGCTGGACGCCGCATGCGATCGGGGAGGACATGCTGTTCGACATCGCCCTGCATCGCGCCCGGCCCGGCATCTGCGAGGAGACGACCGCACCATGAAGGCGCTGGCCCTGTGGATCACCGCCCCCTTCCAGGCGGAGCTGCGCGAGCAGGAGCTGGAGGTGCCGGGCCCCGACCAGGCGCTGGTGGTCACCACGGCCTCCGGCATCTCGCGCGGGACGGAGCGGCTGGTCTTCTCCGGCCGGGTGCCGGAGAGCCAGTGGCCGGCGATGCGCGCGCCGCTGCAATATGGCGACTTCCCCGCGCCGCTCTCCTATGGCTATGCCGCCGTCGGCACGGTGAAGGCGGGGCCGGCGCATCTGCATGGGCGGCGCGTCTTCTGCCTGCACCCGCATCACGACGCCTTCGTGGCGCCGGCCAGCATGTGCATCCCCATCCCGGATGATGTGCCCGACCGCCGCGCCGTGCTTGGCGCCAATATGGAAACGGCGGTCAATATCCTGTGGGACGCCCGGCCGCTGGTTGGCGAACGGGTGCTGGTGGTGGGCTGCGGCGTGGTCGGGCTGCTGGTGACCTATCTGCTCGGCCGCATCCCCGGCCTCGACCTGCATGCCTGCGACACGGATGCCTCGCGCCGCGCCATCGCCGAGGATTTCGGCGCCCGGTTCTGCGCGCCCGAGGATGCGCCCGGCGAGCGCGACCTGGTGATCCATGCTTCCGCCAGCGCCGAGGGGCTGCGCCTTGCGTTGTCGCGCTGCGGCTTCGAGGGGCGCGTGGTCGAGGCCTCCTGGTTCGGCGACCGCCTGGCGGAATTGCCGCTGGGGGAGGCCTTCCACGCCAGGCGCCTGTCGCTGATCTCCACCCAGGTCGGCCATGTCGCCCCCGCCATGCGCGGCCGGCGGACGCATGGCGAAAGGCTGGGCCTGGCGCTTTCGCTGCTGGAGGATGCGCGGCTGGACGCGCTGCTCGGGCCGGATACCGCCTTCGCCGACCTGCCGCAGGCGCTGGACGCCTTGCTGTCGCCGCCATCGGGGGCACATCAGCCGCTCTGCCCCGTCGTGACCTATTCCCCGTCGTGACCTGTTCCAAGGAATGAGCCCTTCATGTTCAGCCTGACCGTCGTCGATCACATCATGATCGCGCATTCCTTCCGCGGCGAAGCCTTCGGCCCGGCGCAGCGGCTGCATGGCGCGACCTTCATCGTCGAGGCCGAGTTCCGCGCGCCGCAGCTCGATGACCTGCATCTGCTGGTCGATATCGGCCTGGCGAAGGACCATCTGCGCGCCATCCTCGCGCCGATGGACTATCGCAACCTGGATGCGGAGGACGTCTTCGCCGGCAAGAACACCACCACCGAATATCTCTGCCTGCATATCCACGGCCTGCTGGCCGCGGCCTGCCGCGACGGCGTGCTGGGGGATGGCGGCAAGGCGGTGACCGGCCTCAAGATCCTGCTGCGCGAAAGCCACATCGCCTGGGCCGCCTTCGAGGGGCCCGTCTGACCTTGGATATCGCCTTTCTCGTCCCCGCGCCCTTCGACGCCATTTCCGGCGGCTATGGCTATGACCGCCGGCTCGTCGCCGGGCTGCGTGCGCTCGGCCATGCGGTGAAGGTGGTGGAGCTGGAGGGTGCGCACCCCCTGCCCGACACCGCCGCCCTGGCCAGCGCCCAGGCGGCGCTGGAAAAGGTGCCGGAGGAGGCGCGGATCGTCATCGACGGCCTCGGCCTGCCCGCCTTCCAGCCGGTGCTGGAGGCGTTGGAGCAACGCGGCGCCGTGGGCCTGATCCATCACCCGACCGCCCTGGAACACGGCAATCCCGGCCCCATGCGCGATGCGCTGCGCGCGGCGGAACAGGCGATCTTCCCGCGCCTCACCCGCCTTATCGCCACCAGCCCGCTGACCGCGCGACGGCTGGAGCCGGAATTCGGCGTGGCCCCCGACAAGGTCGGCGTGGTGGAGCCAGGCACCGATCCGGCGCCGCGCAGCATGGGTTCCGGCGGGCCGGGCTGCGCCATCCTCACCATCGGCACGCTGGTGCCGCGCAAGGGGCATGACGTGCTGCTGCGCGCGCTCGGCACGCTCAGCGATCTCGACTGGACGCTGACCATCGCCGGCAGCCCGCGCGACAAGGTGCATGCGGATGGGCTGCTCGCCTTGACCGAGGAACTGGGCCTGACCAGCCGCGTGACCTTCGCCGGAGAGGTGGACCAGCCGACGCTCGACACCCTCTGGGCCGGCACCGACCTGTTCGCGCTGGCGACGCATTGGGAAGGCTATGGCATGGCGGCGGCGGAGGCCCTGGCGCGCGGCGTGCCGGTGGCCATCACCGCCGGCGGTGCGATCGCGGAGGTGGTGCCGGTGACGGCGGGGGTGATCTCGCCGCCCGGCAATGTCGTCTCCCTCGGCAAGGCCATGCGCCGCGCCATCTTCGACACCGATCTGCGCGCCGAGATGGCGGAGTCCGCCTGGGCCGCCGGCCAGAAGCTGCCGCGCTGGGAGGATCGCGCCACGGCCTTCCTCGCCGAACTCGACAAGGCGGGCTGAGATGGCGGAGAGCTTTGACGGCGACTGGCTGGAACTGCGGGAGCCGCATGACGCGGCGGCACGCAACCAGGCCCTCGCGCAACGTCTGGCGGAAGCGCTGCCGGCGCGGCCGCGCATTCTCGATCTCGGCGCCGGCACGGGTTCGCTGCTGCGCTGGCTGGCGCCCGCCATCGGCCGCGCCCAGGCCTGGACGCTGGTGGATGCGGATGGTGGGCTGCTGAGCCGCGCCTTCACCACCACCGCCGAATTCGGGGAAGCGATGGGCTGGCCGGCCACCTATGCCTCCCGCAAGACGCTGCTGGTGCATGCGCCGGGCGGGGCATGGCGGGTGGAGGGGCTGGTCGCCGATCTGCGCGACGCGCCGAAGGGCCTGCCGCTGGCGCAGGTGGATGCGGTGGTGAACACGGCGCTGTGTGATCTGGTCTCCGAGGACTGGATTTTTCGCATTGCCGCCGCCTGCGCCAAGCGTCGCCTGCCCTTCTACGCCGCGTTGAACGTGACGGGGCGGGAGCGCTTCGACCCGCCACATCCGACCGATGCGCTGGTGGCGCGCGGTTTTGGGCGCGACCAGCTTCGCGACAAGGGATTTGGTGGCATCGCGCTGGGCGCGCGGGCGCCGGCCGTGATCGCCGCCGCCTTCGCGGCGCAGGGCTATGCCGTGCATCGGGCGCCGAGCGACTGGCGGATTCCGCGCCATGATCCGGAAATGGCCGCCGCCCTCGCCAGCGGCCATGCCCGGGCTGCCATGCAGCAGGATCGCCGTTCGCGGCCAAAACTGCTGAACTGGGCGGTGGATCGACGCGCCCAGGCCGGGCTCGCCCGGCTGTCTGTGCGCATCGGCCACAGCGATGTCCTCTGCCTGCCGCCCAAGGAGTAAACAAAAATGCCCCTTCTGCTCGGCTGCATCGCCGATGACTTTACCGGCGCCACGGACCTCGCCTCCATGCTGGTGAAGAACGGCATGGCGACAGTGCAGGTCATCGGCGTTCCCATCGGACCTTTGCCCGAGGCCGATGCCATCGTCATCGCGCTGAAGTCGCGCACCACGCCGGCCAGGGAAGCCATCACCGAAAGCCTGGCGGCGGCGGAGGCATTGCTGGCGGCGGGGGCGAAGCAGATCTTCTTCAAATACTGCTCCACCTTCGACAGCACCGATGCGGGCAATATCGGGCCTGTCGCGGATGCGCTGCTGAAGCGGCTGGGCGCCGGCTTCGCCTTGGCCTGCCCCGCCTTTCCCGCGAATGGCCGCAGCATCTATCAGGGCCATCTGTTCGCCGGCGCGCATCTACTGAACGAAAGCGGCATGGAGAACCATCCGCTGACGCCGATGAAGGATGCGAACCTGGTCCGCGTGCTCAGCCGACAGACGGAGGGCGCGGTGGGGCTGGTGCCCTTCTCCGTGGTGGAACAGGGTTCGCAGGCGATCCGCCAGGCGATGACCCGCATGGCCGAAGGCGGCCGGCGCTACGCCATCGTCGATGCCGTGACCGATGGGCATTTGGTCGCCATCGGCGAAGCCGCGGCGCATCATCCGCTCCTCACCGGCGGGTCCGGCATCGCCATGGGCCTGCCGGCGAATTTCCGGGCGGGGGGACTGCTGCCCGAAAGACCGGACGCCGCCGCGCTGCCGCCGGCCAAGGGGCTTTGTGCCGTGGTGGCCGGAAGCTGTTCCCGCGCCACGCTTGGCCAGATCGGTTTTGCCCGGGATCACGCGCCGACGCTGGAGCTGGACGTGCTGGCGACGCCCGACGCGAAGGCCCTGGCGGCGCAGGCGCTGGATTGGGTGGAGGGCAAGCTTTCGGCCGACCATCCCGTCATCATCGCCGCCAGCGCGCCGCCGGAGAAAGTGGCGGCGCTGCAGGCGAAGCTCGGCCGCGACGCGGCGGGGGCGCTGGTGGAAGATGCGCTGGCGGCGGTCGCGAAGGGGCTGGTGGCGCGCGGCGTCGGGCGGCTGGTGGTGGCGGGTGGCGAGACCTCCGGTGCCGTGGTGTCCGCGCTGGGCGTGGCGACGCTGCGCATCGGCGCGGAGATCGACCCGGGCGTGCCCTGGACCTTTGCCGAGACCGGCTCCGCCGGGGGTGCCGAACCTTCCAACATCCACCTCGCCCTGAAGTCCGGCAATTTCGGCGCGCGCGACTTCTTCCTGAAAGCCTTCGCGCATGTCTGAGGACGCCGCCCGCGCGCAACTCGTCGAACTCGCGAAAAGCCTGTTCGACCGGGGCTACAGCGTCGGCACCGCCGGCAATATCAGTGTGCGGCTGGCGGACGGCTATCTGATGACGCCGACCAATTCCTGCCTCGGCCGGCTCGATCCCGCGCGGATCAGCAAGCTGGGGCCGGACTGGGCGCATCTGTCGGGCGACAGGCCCTCCAAGGAAGTTTTCCTGCATCGCGCCGTGCTGACGGCGCGGCCGGAGGCGGGTGCCGTGGTGCATCTGCACTCGACCCATGCCACCGCCATCTCCTGTCTCGCGCCGGAGGGTGGCGATGCCGAGATCCCGCCGCTGACGCCCTATTTCGTCATGCGCATCGGCCGCCGCCTGCCCTGCGTCGCCTATTACCGGCCGGGTGATTCCGCGATGGAGCCGGCGGTGCATGAAGCCGCGCAAGCGGCGAAGGCGCTGCTGCTCGCCAATCACGGCCCCGTCGTCAGCGGTGCCACCCTGGCCGATGCGGTGCATGCGGCGGAGGAGTTGGAGGAGGCGGCGCGCCTCGCCTTGCTGCTGCGCGGCGTGCCGGGCGTGCGGGCGCTGAACGCGGCGCAGGTGGACGACCTGCTGAAAACCTTCGGCTAGGTCAGAGAGAAGCTGTGGGGTCGATCCGCACAACATAGCTGCGCCAATCGGCGCGGCTGGCGATGCGCTCATAAAGCGCGATGGCGCCAACATCCCCTTCCGGCACGATCCAGCGCAGATGGCTCCAGCCCCGCGCCGTGCCTTCCGCCACCGCGGCGGCGATCAGCGCGCGGGCGATGCCCTGGCCGCGTGCTGCCGGCCGCACGAACAGGTCGTCGAGCATGCCGCAATGCCGGGCGAAGACCACCTCCGGCAGGTCGAACAGGATGGCGAAGCCGAGTGGCGCGCCCGAAGCATCCTCCGCCAGCAGCACCTCCGCCGCCGGATGGCGCGCCAGCAGCGCCGCCTGCGCTTCCGGTGTGGCGCTGGCGGCGCCGTTGAGCACATCGCGCATCTCGGCGGCGTAGAGCGCCAGCAGCGGCGCCAGGCGGTGGCGCTGGTCGCGTGGCAGGGGGGCGATGTGGTGGGGCATTGCGCAGGCTCCAGACATGAAAAGGGCGCCGTCCGCAAGCGGACGACGCCCTTTCGCCGGGATGAGGACGTCGCTTAGGAAGCGGATTCCGGCGTCGGCGCGGGCGCCTCCGCGGCGGCGGCTGCAGCGGCGGCGGCCTTCTTCGCCGCACGGGTCGCGGCACCCTTGCGCGCGGAGTCCGAACGCGCGGAGGCTGCGGCCTTGGCGGCGGCGGTGGGCGAGGGCTTGCGCGGCGCGGCAGGCTTCTTCGCGGTCGCGGCCTTCTTCGGCGCGGTCGCCTTCTTCGGCGCCGCCTTCTTCACGGCAGCGGCCTTTTTCGGCGCGGCGGCCTTGCGGGCGGCGGGCTTCTTCGCGGCGGCGGCCTTCTTCGGCGCGGCAGCCTTCTTCGCGGCCGGCTTCTTCGCCGCAGCGGCCTTCTTCGGCGCTGCGGCCTTCTTCGCGGCCGGCTTCTTCGAGGCAGCGGCCTTCTTCGGCGCGGCAGCCTTCTTCGCGGCCGGCTTCTTCGCTGCAGCAGCCTTCTTCGGTGCCGCCGCCTTCTTCGGAGCAGCCTTCTTCGGCGCGGCGGCCTTCTTCGCGGCCGGCTTCTTCACGGCAGCGGCCTTCTTCGGCGCAGCCTTCTTCGCGGCCGGCTTCTTGGCAGCGGCGGCCTTCTTCGGCGCGGCCTTCTTCGCAGGCGCGTCGGCCTTCTTGGCAGCGGGCTTCTTCGCCGTCTTGCGGGCGGCGGCCATCGCCATCGGCTGGGCGCGCGACGCGGCCTCGTCCACTGCCTTGGTGTCGGTGCTGTCGGTCATGTTGGTCAGGATCTCCGATTCTCGGTCCGGTGAAAGGTGTTCCATGGTGCTGGCGGAGCTGCCCGGCTCGCGCCGCGCCGCATCCCCTCAAAGTCAGTCAGGACGTCGCGGTTCCGCGTTCGGCACGAATCCCGTTTCGTGTCGCACTGCTGTTGCCGCCGTCCATGCCTCGCGGGTGCCGGTGGATGGCGCGCGGCGTGGTGCCGCGCTGCGCCATACCCGGCCACTCTTCCACCCTTGGCCTCTGCCGTGGCGACACCCATCGATGGCGTCCCGTGCAGTGCCGTGGCGGTGTGGGTCCGTGGTGTCTGCTGCACCTTTTCGGCCCCACGAGCCTGCGGTCCATGGACCGATCCTTCCTGCTGCGTACTCCGCTGGCGTGTTGCGCAGCATCCCGTGCCAGCAGCAAAAGGCCGCATGGCAGATGGAGGCTGCGCGAATCGCGTCAAGCGATGCGTGCAACGCCACGCTATCCGTGTGTGCAACCTGCCTGTCAAACGGAATCGCACGAAAGCCATGCACGCTTGTGCAAGAGCTGTGCAGCGAAGATCACGAAAGTGCCGAGCGCATCATCCGGATCGGCGTCGCGCCGGCATGGCCGGCGCGACGCGAGGCCCGTGGCGGCGCCTCAGCCGCGCGCGGAAAGCGGCGGCACCGGGCGCTGCTCGGGCCCGGTGTAGTGCGACAGCGGGCGGATCAGGCGGTTGTCGGCGCCCTGTTCGAACACATGCGCCGCCCAGCCGGTGATGCGGGAGCAGACGAAGATCGGCGTGAACAGCGGGATGTCGAAACCCATGAGGTAGTAGGCGGGACCTGCCGGGAAATCGAGGTTGGGGTGGATGTTCTTGACCTTGAGCATCTTCGCCGCCAGCACCCGGCTGGTCTCCATCCAGCGCCGGTCGCCCACCACCTCTGCCATCTTCTCGGCGTATTTGGTCATGGTGGGCACGCGGCTGTCGCCGCTCTTGTAGACGCGATGGCCGAAGCCCATCACCAGCGCCCTGTGGTCGAACTTGCCTTCCAGCCAATCCTCCGCCGCCTCCGGCGAGCCGACCTCCTTCAGCATATGCATCACAGCTTCGTTGGCGCCGCCATGCAGCGGCCCCTTCAGCGCGGCGATGCCGGCGGTGATGGCGCCATGGATATCCGCGCCGGTGGAGGTGACGGTGCGCGCGGTGAAGGTGGAGGCGTTGAAGGTGTGCTCGGCATAGAGGATCATCGAGACGTCGAAGCTCTTGATGACCTCCTTCGCCGGCACCTTGCCGAAGACGACGTGGAAGAAGTTCTCGCAATAGGGCAGCGCGGCGTCGGGCTCGATCGGCTCCAGCCCCTTGGACAGGCGGTGGGCGGCGGCGACCGCCGTCGGCGCCTTGGCCAGCAGCCGCATCGCCTTGCGGCGCTGCGCGGCGTCGGAGACGTCACCGGCTTCCGGATCCTCCATGCCCATGAAGGACACGGCGGTGCGGATGGCATCCATCGGATGGGCATCCTTCGGGAAGTCCCGCAGCACGCGCAGCAGGGCCGGGGACAGCGCACGGTTGGCGCGTTCCTCGGCCTGGAAGGCCTTCAACTGCACGGCAGTCGGCAGCTCGCCATGCCACAGCAGATAGGCCACCTGCTCGAAATCGGTTTCCTCACACAGGTCCTGCACGGCATAGCCGCGATAGGTCAGGCTGTTGGTCTCCGGCATCACCTTGGAGACGGCGGAGACATCGGCATAGACGCCGACGAGACCCTTATAGAGGGTGGGTGTGTTGTCGCTCATGCTTTCGCTCCCGGTACTGGGGTCGCGGGCGGCTGGTGCCGCCCGCATGGCAGGATCAGAAGATGCCCGGCTTGGCGTCCGCCAGCGTGCCCGCCGGCAGCACCACGTTCAGCCCCGCCAGCTGCTCCGCCGTCAGCCTGGGCAGGTCCTGCACCAATTCGAGAAAACGGTTCTGCTCCCGGGTGGTGATGATGCCCTCGGTCAGGATGCGGAACTTGTTGATGTACTGCGCGCGGCCGAAGGGCTTGGCGCCGTTCGGATGGGCGTTCGCCACGCCGAGCTCATCCACCAGCTTCGTGCCATCCTTCATCAGGATTTCGACGCGGCCGCCGAAGGACAGTTCCTCCGGATCACGGGAGTGGTACTTCCGGGTCCATTCCGGATCTTCCGTGGTCTCGATCTTGTGCCAGAGGCGGACGGTATCCGCGCGGCCGGCGCGCTTCGGCGCGTAGCTGTCCACATGGTGCCAGCTGCCGTCCTGCAGGGCGACGGCGAAGATGTACATGATGGAATGGTCCAGCGTTTCCCGGCTGGCCTTCGGGTCCATCTTCTGCGGGTCGTTGGCGCCGGTGCCGATCACGTAGTGGGTGTGATGGCTGGTATGGATGATGATCTTCTCGATCGCCTCCATGTCCGCGATCTGCTCCCGCATCCGGAAGGCCAGGTCGATCAGCGCCTGGGACTGGTACTCGGCCGAGTGCTCCTTGGTGTAGCTGTCGAGGATGGCGCGCTTGCCCTCCCCGGTCTCGGGCAGCGGCACTTCGTAATAGGTGGGGTCGAAGACCGTCTTGCGGCCCTTGCTGTCGGCCTGCGTGCGGCCGGACAGGACCCAGGCGATCACCGAATCCTCGCCTTCATAGATCGGGCTCGGCGCACCCTCCCCGCGCATGCAGCGGTCCACGGCCTCGACCGCCAGCTTGCCGGCATGGGCGGGGGCATAGGCCTTCCAGGAGGAAATCTCGCCCTTGCGCGACTGGCGGAAGGACACGCTGGTATGGAGCGCCTGCTGGATGGACTGGAACACCACCTCCTGCTTCAGGCCGAGCAGCGTGCCGATGCCGGCCGCCGCCGCGGGGCAGAGATGCGCGATGTGGTCGACGCGATGCTCATGCAGACAGATCGCGCGCACCAGGTTGATGTGCAGCTCATAGGCCGTGGCCAGGCCACGAACCAGGTCCTTGCCGGACCGGCCCATCGCCTGGGCCACCGCCAGAACGGGGGGGATGTTGTCGCCGGGGTGGGAGTAGTCGGCGGCCAGGAAGGTGTCGTGCATATCCAGCTCGCGCACCGCCGTGCCATTCGCCCAGGCCGCCCATTCGGGGGAGACGGTGGCGCCGGACTTCACGCCGAACACCGTCGCGCCGCCGGCCTTCTTGGCATGGCCCAGCGCCATGCCGCGGGCGGAGACGACGGGGCGGCGGTTGATGGCGGCGATCGCCACGCTGGCATTGTCGATGACTCGGTTGATGATCATGGCGGTGGTGTCCTTCGGCACCGCCACCTTGTCCGTCGCCACGCCGGCCATCTTCCAGGCGAGCTGGTCCTCGCGCTTCAGCAGCGCCTTGGAGGGGTGGACCTTCACCGGATGCATCTTCATGCGTTCTGTCCTTTGATCTGCCGTGTGAAATTAAGGCGGGCGTTCTTGTGGACCGCATGCCCGTCATCGTCCATTCCGATTGCCGTGACAACGCGATAGGCTTTCCGTATCGCGTGAGGGCCGGGACACATGGATTTCCGATTGGTCCGCCGCCTCGGCCATTTCCTCGCCGTCGCGGAGGAAGGGCATTTCGGTCGCGCCGCCGCACGGCTCGGCATTTCCCAGCCGCCGCTGACGGCGCAGATCCAGGCGCTGGAACGTGAACTCGGCGTGCAGCTTCTGCACCGCACCGGCAAGGGCGCCCGCCCGACCCGGGCAGGGGAGGCGCTGCTGCCGCTGGCGCGGCGGCTGGCGGAGGGTGCGGGGCAGCTCGAACTTCTCGCCCGCGAATTGCGCGCGGGGCGGCACGCGCCGGTGGCGCTGGCCTGCGTCACCTCCGCGCTGTTCGACTATCTGCCGCCGCTGGTGCGCGGCCTGCAATCCGCCCGCCCCTCCTCCGCCATCGCGGTGCGGGAGATGGACACGGCCGATGCGGTGGAGGCGCTGCGGCGGGGCGAGGTGGACTTGGCACTATTGCGCCTGGACCAGGACCGTCACCCGATCCGCCTGCACAGCCTGGGGCCGGATGTGCTGGCCGCCGCCCTGCCCGCCGCGCATCCGCTGGCCGCCGGCGCCGGGCCGCTCGACCTGTCGGCGCTGGCGGATGAGCCGATGCTGGTTCTGCCGCGCGCCATCAGCCCGGCCTATTCGGACGCCATGGTCGCCGCCTGCCGTGCCGCCGGATTCGCGCCGCGGGCGGAGCGGGAGGTGGGCTCCGCCATGGCCCAGCTCGGCTTCGTGGCGGCGGGACTCGGCGTGGCGCTGGTCTCGGCCGGCATGGCCCGGCTGCGCCCGCCGGGCGTCGCCTTCCGCGATCTTTCCGGGCCGATCCAGGCGGTGGGCGTGGCGCTGGCCTGGCATGCGGAGCGGGAAAGCGAGGTGACCAGGCTCGCATTGGCCCTGGCCGGGGGCCTCTTTCCACTCGGCGACGCGCAACAGGTGGCGAGCCCGGAAGACAAAGCCGGGCAGATGCGCTAACCCGCCCGGCATGGATCTTTCCCCCGACCAGGTCAGGGCAGCCCGCGCGGCGGGTTGCGCCTTTCTCCCCGCCACCGAGGATCAGGTGGCCCGTCTCACCATGCAGCGGCGCATCTTCCGCATCGACGGCGTGCCGCATCTGGCCCAGCGCGCCGATAGCGGCTTCTACGAGACGCATGGCACGCTGACCCCGATGCTCGGCACCGCCGCGGGCGAGGTCACGGCGCCGGTCGCCGAGACCTTGCAGGAGGCCGAGGCCGCCGATGCCACCGCCACCCTGGCGCTGGCGGCGGAAAGCCGCGGCGGGCGCGGGGCGCAGGTGATCCGTCGCGGCCGTCCGCGCGGCCCGCGCGGCGTCTGACGTCCTCCGGCTCGCGATGGCTGGGCCGCCCTGGTGGTGGCCCAACGCCATCTCCCGCCCCCTATTGCGAATGACTCTCAATTGCTGTAGTTCAGGGCTCACACAGTTTTGGTGGGCCATCGCATGTCCGAACAAGCCACTGTGACCCGGGACGCACCGCTCGTGCTGCCCAAGGTCCCGAGCTCCGATCTCCTGCAAGGCGCGCGGGAGCTGCTGATCCTGCATCATGGGGAAACCTACCGCTTGCGGCTGACCAGCAACGACAAGCTGATCCTCACCAAGTAACCCGCCCACCCCACTGCCGCCCTCACTGCCGAGCCAGCCATCGCGAGCCCCTTCGGGGGCGCGTGCGCCAGCCAGCCAGGCCCCGAATCACGTCCTCGGAGTGCCCCATGGCTGACCGTCGCCAGGCTAGTGCCCAGCTCACCGCCGCCATCCTTGCCCTGGCCGCCGCCCCGGCGATGGCCCAGACGGGCGGAACCACCACCGCCATCACACCCCTCGATGCCGTGACCACCACGGCCACCCGCACCCGCGCCGTCTCCGGCGATGTCGCCGCGCCGGTGACGGTGATCGGGCGCGAGGAGATCGAGCGTCGTGACGCGCGCAGCGTCATGGACCTGATCCGCGACATCCCCGGGGTCGAGACCTCCGGCGTGCCGCGCACCACCGCCATGCAGCCGATCATCCGCGGCCTGGGGGATGAGCGCATCGTGCTGCGCACCGATGGCGCGCGGAACAACTTCAATGCCGGCCATCGCGGCCGCACCTTCGTCGACCCCGACCTGCTGCGGCAGGTGGAGGTTCTGCGCGGCCCGGCCTCCACCCTCTATGGCTCCGGCGCGCTCGGCGGCGCCATTTCACTGCGCACCATCGAGGTGGATGACATCCTACAGCCGGGCGCTGCCTTCGGCGGCACGCTGGGCGCCGGCTGGCAGAGCCAGGGCAGCGGCCCGCGCGGCAGCCTGGCGCTCGGCGCCCGCGCCGGCGATTTCTCGCTGCTCGGCGCCGTGGCGGGCTTCACCAACAACAACTTCACGGACGGCGCGGGGAACACCATTCCCTATACCGGGGACAATGCGACGTCGTTGCTCGGCAAGCTCGGCTGGACCCCCGGCCACCACAACTTCCAGATCTCGGCGCTGCGCTTCCGCGACGACCACCAGATCCCGATCTCGGCCAATACGGCGACGACCACGGGCATCACCGACCGCGACACCGTCTCGGAAAACCTGTCCTTCCGCTGGTCCTACGAGGATCCGGCCAATCCGCTGTTCAACCCCCAGGTCATCATCTACCGCACCCATGTCGACCTGACGGAGCAGCGCCTGACCGGCGCGCGGGTGCGGGACCGGACGGAGCTGACGACGGTCGGTGTCGATGCGCAGAACACCTCCCGCTTCTCCCTCGGCCCGACCCGCCATGCCCTGACCTTCGGCACGGAGATCTATACGGATGAGCAGGAAGGCCGCGCCAATGGCGTGTCCCGCCCGCAATTCCCCTCCGCCGAGCAGTCCATCACCGCCTTCTTCGCCCAGGATGAGATCGGGCTCGGCAATTTCACCCTGACGCCGGGCGTGCGCCTGGACCGCTTCGAGCAGGAAAGCCCGAACGGGCTGAACGACCGCGATTCGGAACGTGCCTCCCCGCGCGTCTCCCTCGCCTGGCAGGTCACCCCGTGGCTGCAGCCCTATGTCAGCTATGCGGAGGGTTTTCGCGCGCCATCTCTGACGGAACTCTACGTTGGCGGGCAGCACTTCCCGGGCAACAACTTCGTGCCCAACCCGAACCTGCGCCCGGAAGTTTCGCGCAACAAGGAAGCGGGTGTGAACCTGCGCTTCTCGGATGTCTTCGCCGGCGGCGACCGCCTGCGCATCCGCGTCGCCGCCTTCCGCAACGACGTGGACGACTTCATCGAGCAGACCGTTCTGCGCAGCACCACCGTCTCCGCCAATGTGGCCGAAGCGCGGATCGAGGGTGTGGAGGGCGAGGTGCAGTATGATGCGGGCATCTGGTATGCCGGCATCGGCGCCGCGGCGCTGAAGGGCGACAACCGCGTCACCGACCAGCCGCTGGCCTCCATCCCGGCGCATCGCGTCACCCTCTCCGGTGGCTACCGCTTCCTGGAACATGGCGTGACGGTCGGCGGGCGCATCACCGCGACGGCGGAACAGGACCGTGCGCCGAATGTGGCGGGCGTGGCGCAGCAGACCTCGGGCTATGGGCTGGTGGATCTGTTCAGCTCCTGGACGCCGAACTTCGCGCCGAATGTCCGGCTCTCCCTGGCCGTCGATAACCTGTTCGACCAGCCCTATCGCCGCTCCAACTGGAACAGCGACCCCGTGCCCGCCTTCTACGAAGTCGGCCGCAACATCCGTGGCGCGCTGCGCGTCAGCTTCTGACCGGAAGGAACTTTCGAGATGCCGAGCCTCCTTGAACGCCACGCCGAATTGCTGCGGTCAGGTCCTGTGCGGGCGCGGGATGCCGCGCAGCGCCTCGGCACGACGGAAGCGGCGCTGGTTGCCTGCGGTGCCACCGGCACCGCCACCCCGCTGAAGAACGACTGGGGCGCGCTGTTCGCCGCCTTGCCGCGCCTCGGCCGGATCATGGCGCTGACCCGCAACGAACATGCGGTGCATGAGCGGCATGGCGCCTTCGTCGATGTCTCCGCCGGCCCGGGCCATATCCTGGTGCTGGGTCCCGACATCGACCTGCGCCTGTTCCCCGGCCAATGGGCGCATGCCTATGCGCTGGGCGGGGAGCGTCCCTCCATCCAGATCTTCGACAAGGATGGCGTGGCCGCGCACAAGATCTTCGCCACCAAGGAAACCGACCACGCGGCCTGGGACACGCTGGTGACGGAGTTCACCGCCCCCCTCGCCGCTTTGCCGCCGATGACCCCGCCCGAGCCCGCCGCCCCGGCGGCGGAGGTCGAGGTTGACCAGCCGCAGCTCCGCGCCGACTGGCAGGCGCTGAAGGACACGCACGACTTCTTCCCGATGCTGCGCAAGCACAAGGCGAACCGCCGCCAAGCCTTCCGCCTGGTCGGCGACGACCATGCGCTGCGCCTGCCGCCCTCCGTGGCGACCGCCACCCTGCAGGCGGCGGCGACGGGCGAAGTGCCGATCATGGTCTTCGTCGGCAATCGCAGCGCCATCCAGATCCATACCGGCCCGGTGACCAAGCTGCTGGCCATCCCCGGCTGGTTCAACGTGCTGGACCCTGACTTCAACCTGCATCTGCGGGAGGCCGGCGTGGTCGAGGTCTGGCGCGTGGTGAAGCCCACCGTCGATGGCGATGTCACCTCCATCGAACTGCTCGACGAGGCGGGCGAGGTGATTGCGATGATCTTCGGCGCCCGCAAGCCGGGCCAGCCGGAGCGGGAGGACTGGCGCGCCCTCGTCGCCCAGGTCGCGACCGCCCCCTGGCCCGCCGAGCGCGCCGCCTGATGCGCCGCCGCGCCCTGCTCGGTCTGGCCGCCGCTCTGCCGCTGGCCGGCTTCGCCCAGGCCGCCGAAAGGCGGCTGGTCACGGTCGGTGGCGCGGTGACGGAGACGGTCTTCGCCCTCGGCGCGGGGGACCAGGTGGTGGCGGTGGACAGCACCAGCACCTTCCCCGCCCCGGCGCGGCGCCTGCCGCAGGTCGGCTACCTCCGCGCCTTGGCGCCGGAGGGGCTGATCTCGCTGAACCCCGACTTGCTGCTGCTGTCGGATGAGGCCGGGCCGCCCCAGGCCCTGGCCGTGCTGCGCGCCGCGGGGGCACCCATGGCGGTGATCCCCGATGGCGCGGGCCTGGCCGCCGTGACCCGCAAGATCACCCGCATCGGCGAGGCCATCGGCCGCGACGGCACGGCGCTGGCCGAGGCGGTCGCCGCCGACTGGCAGGCGCTGGATGCGCCGCTGGCCGCGCTGCGCCCGCTGCGGGCTATTTTCGTTCTGTCCGCCGCGCGCGGCGCGCCGCTGGTCTCCGGCCGGTCCACCCATGCGGATGCCATGCTCCAGGCCTGCGGCGCCGAGAACTGCGTGCGCGACTTCCAGGGCTATCGCCCACTTTCCGCCGAATCCGCGGCGCAGCTGGCGCCGGAGGCCATCATCATGATGGACCATGCCCTGGCCGAGGCCGGCGGCATCGACGGCGTGCTGCGCGCCACGGCGCTGGCCGTGACGCCCGCCGCCAGCGCCCGCCGCGTGGTGGCGGTGGAGGGGTCCTACCTGCTCGGCTTCGGCCCGCGCGCCGCCCATGCGCGGCGGTCGCTGGCCGCGCTGCTGCATCCGACGGCCAACCTGCCCGCCCTGCCGGGGCGCGACTGGGTGTGATGCATATCGCCCGCATCGCGCCGCCGCAGCGGCGGTTGGCGGATCGGCCTGCCATGGTCCTGCTGGGCGGTGCGGTCCTTCTTCTGGCCGCGATGGCGGCCGGAGTGCTGTTCGGCCCGGCCCGCATTTCCCCTGGCGGGCTGGGCGCGGTGTTGGCGGATTTTCTGGGCCTCGCGCCGCTGCCGGATGCGTTTCGCCGCGATGCGGCCGTGCTGGGCGTGATCCGCGCGCCGCGCGTGCTGATGGCGGCGCTGATCGGCGCCGGGCTGGGCGCGGCCGGGGCGGCGATGCAGGGGCTGTTCCGCAATCCGCTGGCCGATCCCGGGTTGATCGGTGTCTCGGCCGGCGCGGCGCTGGCCGCCGTCGCCGCCATCGTCTTCGGCGCCACGGTGTTCGGTGCTGCCGCCGGTGCGCTCGGGTTGTGGATGCTGCCGCTGGCCGCCTTCATCGGCGGGCTGGCGGCGACGCTGCTGATGACGCGGCTCGGCACGGTCGGCGGGGTGACCGGCGTGGCCACGCTGCTGCTGGCCGGCGTCGCGGTGAATGCCCTGGCCGGGGCGCTGACCGGGCTGCTGATCTTCACCGCCGATGACCGCCAGGTGCGCGACATCACCTTCTGGACCCTGGGCAGCCTGGCCGGATCGCGCTGGGAACAGGTGCCGGTGGTGGCCGCCCTGGTCGGGCTGCCGACGCTGGGCCTGATCGCTTTGGCCCGGCCGCTGGATGCCCTGCTGCTGGGCGAGGCGGAGGCCTTCCATCTCGGCCAGAAGGTGGAGGTGGTGAAGCGCATCGCCGTGACGCTGGCCGCCATCGCGGTCGCGGCGGGGGTCGCCTTCACCGGGCTGATCGGCTTCGTCGGGCTGGTGGTGCCGCATCTGCTGCGCCTCGGCTTCGGGTCCGGCCACCGCATCGTGCTGCCGGGCTCGGCGCTGCTGGGGGCCGCGCTGCTGGTGCTGGCGGACCTCGCCGCGCGCAGCTTGGCGGCGCCGGCGGAACTGCCGGTGGGCGTCGTCACGGCCTTGCTCGGCGCACCCTTCTTCCTGTGGCTTCTCCGACGGCGTGCCGGGGGCGTGGCATGATCGCCGCCGAGGGCATCGGCTTCCGGGCCGGCGGCCGCGCCCTGCTCAGCGACGTATCCCTGGAACTGAAGGCCGGCGAGGTCCTGGTCCTGGCCGGCCCGAACGGCGCCGGCAAATCCACATTATTGAAGATCCTGGCGGGGGAGATGGCCTGCTCCAGCGGCACGGCGCGGCTGGAAGGCAAGGCGCTCGGCCAGTGGCATCCGCGCGACCTGGCGCGGCGCCGCGCCGTGCTCGGCCAGCATGTCGGCGTCGCCTTCCCGATGGTCGCCGAGGCCGTCGTCGCGCTGGGCCGCCTGCCCTGGCATGGCAGCCCGGAACACGCCCGGGACGAGCAGGCCATCGCCGCCGCCCTGGCCGAGGCCAATGTGGCGCATCTCGCCCCCCGAGCCCATGCCACGCTTTCGGGCGGGGAGCGGCAGCGGGTGCATCTGGCGCGCGCTTTGGCGCAGCTCGATGGCGCGGGCATGCCCGCCGCGCTGATGCTGGACGAGCCCACCGCCAGCCTGGATGCCGGCCATCGCGCCGCGCTGCTGCGGCTGCTGCGCCGGCTGGCCGGCCGCGGCCTGGCCGTGCTGGTGGTGCTGCATGATCTGCAGGAAGCGGCCTTCGTGGCGGATCGCGTCGCGCTGCTGGAAGCCGGCCGGCTGATCGCCTGCGGCCCGCCGGAGGAAGCCCTTCATCCGGCGCTGTTGGAACGGGTCTATGGCCTGCCCTTCCGGAACCTGCCGGGGATAGGTCCGATCCCCCTGCTGGAGGGCGCGTTGACGCAAGGGTAGATTCTTCGCATCTATGCTCGCGCTGAGGTTGTTGGCTCTGGCGCGGGGTTCATGTGGTCGTTTCGAGATGGGGCGGTTTCGGGGCGGGTCTGATGCTGGCCCTGGCCGTGCCCCTGGCGGCAGGCGCCCAGGCGCCGCCGCCCCAGCCCGGGCTGATCGAGCGCACCGCGCCGAGCCCGGCCCCCAGCCTCGGCCCGCCCTTGCTGCCGCCGGAGCCCCAGGCCGCCACCGGGCCGGGCGCGCAGCGCGAAGTGCCGATCGGCCGGGTGCGCGTCGCCGGCAACACCGCTTTGCCCGATGCGACGCTGCGCCCCGCCTGGGCTGGGCTGGAAGCGCGGCAGGTCACCCTGGCGGAGGTGGAGGCGGCGCGCCTGGCCGTGCTCTCCGCCTACCGCGCCGCCGGCTTCGCCTATGTCGCCGTGGGCGCCAGCCTCTCGGCCGGGGAGGATGGCCGGGCCGACCTGCTGCTGACCGTCACCGAGGGCTTCGTCGCCGAGATCGCTTTGGAAGGAGAGATCGGGCCGGCGGCCGCGCAGCTCCGGCGTTTCCTGGACCCGCTGCTGGCGCTGCGCCCCCTGCCCCATGCGGCGCTGGAACGCGCCTTGCTGCTGGCCGGCGACATTCCCGGCGTGACCGCGCGCGGGTTGCTGCGCCCGGTGGAGGGCGATCCCGGCGCGCTGCAATTGCTGGTGCGGCTGGAACGCGCGGCGATCTCCGGCTTCGCCAGCCTGGACAATCGCGGCAACCCGGCGACCGGCGCCTGGCAGGGGCTGGTGGTCGGCCAGCTCAATGCCTTCACCGGGCGTGGCGAAAGGACCGAACTGGCGCTGTTCCAATCCGACGCCTTCGGCCAGAGTTTCGCGCAATTCAGCGGCGAGGTCTTCCTCGGCGGCTCCGGCCTGCGGCTCCGCGGCTTTGCCGGTGTCGGGCGCGCGGCGCCGGGCGGGGCGCTGGCGGCGCTGGGCTATGCCGGGGATACGCGCGTGGCGGGCCTCAGCCTGGCGCAGCCGATCATCCGTTCCCGCCCCCGCAACCTGACCCTGACCGCCCAGCTCGACGCCTTCGAGAGTGTCGTGCAGCTCCGCCAGGGGGCCGGCGCGCCGCGGGAGCGGGTCAGCCGCGATGCGGTGCGCGCCCTGCGCCTGGGGGTGGAGGGCGAGGCGCGGGACGCCATCCTGTCCTTCGCCCCGGCGGCGGCTTCCAGCAGCGCCAGCCTGCGCCTGCACCAGGGCATCGAGGCCTTCGGTGCCAGCACCGGCAGCCATGGCACCACCTCCCGCCTCAACAGCGACTTCGGCTTTGTCCGGGTCGTGGCGGAGGCGTCGCGCCTGCAGCCGCTGGTGCAACCCGCCGAAGGCTGGGTGCTGTCGCTGTTCGGGGCGGCGGCGGTGCAATGGGCGGATGACGCGCTGCCGCCAGCCGAAAAGTTCTATCTCGGTGGCAACCGGCTGGGCCGGGGTTTCTATGCCGGGCAGATCGCCGGCGACCGTGCCATGGCCGGCAGCCTGGAACTGCAACTCGCCACCGATATCGCCCTGCCCTGGTCGCCGGACCGGCGCGGGCTGCAATTCTATGTCTTCCGCGACGAAGGCCGGGCGCGGGACAACAGCGCCGGCACCGAAACCCGTCGCCTCGCCTCCTTTGGCGGCGGCTTCCGGCTGCAACTCTCCGAGGGCGCGCAATGGGAGATGGAGGCGCTGCGGCGCCTGACGCGCACGCCGGAAGGCGCCGGGGTGCGCGAGCTGGATGAGGGGGCGGTGTTCACCCGCGTGCTGCTTCGCTTCTAGTCTGATCTCCTGATTCAGGCAGTGGGTGCCTTCGCACCTGCGGTCATCACGCTCTGGCTGTCACCGATCCGAGCGTTGACGCAGTGCAGCATCGCCCGTAAAGCCCGGCCTCCCCAAACCGCGAAGCCTCAATCGGCGCAGCCTTATCGAGCGCCGGAGGCGCCGCGTGACCATGTCCATGACCTTCGCCGACCTCGCCCTCGCGCCGCCGCTGCTGCGCGCCCTGGCCGAGGAAGGCTACGCCACCCCCACCCCGATCCAGGCCCGGTCCATCCCGCTGCTGCTGGAAGGCCGCGACCTGCTGGGCATGGCCCAGACCGGCACGGGCAAGACCGCCGCCTTCGCCCTGCCGCTGCTGCACCGCCTGACCGCCGCGCCCCGCCCGGCGCCGCAGGGCGGCGCGCGCGTGCTGGTGCTGGCGCCGACGCGCGAGCTGGTCTCCCAGATCGCCGACGGTTTTGCCAGCTTCGGGCGGCATCTGCCGCTGAGCGTGACGACGGTCTTCGGCGGGGTCAGCCAGTTCCATCAGGTGAATGCGTTGAAGGCCGGGGTCGATATCATCGTCGCCGCGCCGGGGCGGTTGCTGGACCTGATCGAGCAGGGCCTGTGCGACCTGTCGCGGCTGGAGGCGCTGGTGCTGGATGAGGCGGACCAGATGCTCGACATGGGCTTCGCCAGGTCGATCGAGCGCATCGTCGCGACCCTGCCGCAGGACCGGCACACGCTGCTGTTCTCCGCCACCATGCCCAAGACCATCGCCGCCCTGGCCGAGAGCCTGCTGCGCGATCCGCTGAAGGTCGAGATCGCCCCGCCCTCGACCACCGTCGACCGGATCGAGCAATCCGTCATGTTCGTCGATGCGGCGGACAAGAAGGCGGCGCTGCTGGACCTGCTGCGGACGCCCGGCATGGGCCAGGCCGTGGTCTTCACCCTGCAGAAGACCATCGCCAACGAGGTCTGCACCTTCATCACCGAGGCCGGAATCACCGCCGAGGCGTTGCATGGCAACAAGTCCCAGGGCCAGCGGGAACGTGCGCTGGAGGCCTTCCGGGCCGGTGGCGTGCAGGTGCTGGTGGCCACCGATATCGCGGCGCGCGGAATCGACGTCGATACCGTGACCCACGTCTTCAACCATGACCTGCCGAGCCTGCCGGAAAGCTATGTCCACCGCATCGGCCGCACCGGCCGGGCGGGCCGCAGCGGCTTCGCCATCACGCTCTGCGATGCCGAGCAGCGGGCCTGGCTGCGGGATGTGGAGCGGGAAATCGGTCGCGCTTTGGCCGTGCAGGACGACCATCCCTGGCATTCGGAAGCCGCGCGGACCTCGACCAAGCGCCCCCCCGTGCTGGGCGGCGGGCCGGTCAAGGAAATCAAGCCGCAGGAAAAGCGCGAGCGCAAAGTCTGGACCGAGGAAGAGAAGCTGATGGCACGGGCCGCGGCCAAGGCGGCCTGACGGATATGGTCCAGGCAGGTTCACGACCGGCCTGAAACTGCCTAAACCCACCCGGACACATCCGGGAGGTTCACATGGCGGGTATTCTCAGCGGTCTCCGGGTGGTGGAAGTCTCCGCCTTCGTCGCGGCGCCGATCGGCGGCATGACGCTGGCGCAGATGGGGGCGGAGGTGATCCGCATCGACCCGATCGGCGGCAATATCGACTATCGCCGCTGGCCGCTGGCCCCCAATGGCACCTCGCTCTACTGGACCGGCCTCAACAAATCGAAGCGCAGCGTGGCCCTGGCGCTGAACACGCCGGAGGGGCGGGAGATCGCCCGCGCGCTGATCTGCGCCCCCGGCGAGGATGCCGGCATCCTGCTGACCAACCTGCCGGCCAGCGGCTGGATGAGCCATGCCGAACTGTCGAAGCACCGCGCGGACCTCATCATGCTGCGGCTGACCGGCAACCATGATGGTTCCGGCGCCGTCGACTACACGGTGAACTGCGCCAGCGGCTTCCCCACCGCCACGGGCACCGGCGGCGATCCGGTGAACCATGTGCTGCCGGCCTGGGACATCGCCACGGGCCTGTATCTGTCGACCGGCCTGCTCGCCGCCGAACGCGCCCGCCGGCGCGACGGAAAGGGGCGGGAGGTGACGCTGGCCCTGTCGGATGTGATGCTCGCGACGGTGGCGAACCTTGGCTATGTCGCCGATGTGCAGGTGAACAACGCCGTGCGGCCGGCCATGGGCAACGACCTCTATGGCGCCTGGGGCCGGGATTTCCCGACGAAGGACGGCCGCCGCATCATGATCTGCGCCATTTCCAACCGGCAATGGCAGGCCGTTGGCAAGGCCACCGGCCTATCGGCCAAGATCGCCATGATCGGGCCGATGCTGGATGTGGACCTGAATGACGAGGGCGGCCGCTTCGAGGCGCGCCACGCCATCAATGCTGTCCTCGCCCCCTGGTTCGCGAAACACACGCTGGCCGAGATCGGCGCCGCCTTCGCCGGCAGCGGCGTGCTCTGGGGTCCCTACCAGGATTTTGCGCAGCTTGTGCATGAGGATGCGCGGTGCTCGACCGCTAATCCGCTGTTCTCGACCATCACCCAGCCGGAGGTGGGAGAGGTGCTGGCGCCCGCCGTGCCGCTGACCTTTGCCGAACGCGCCCCCGCCGCCCCGGCGCCACGCCTCGGCGAACACACCGACCAGGTCCTGGCGGAAGTGCTGGGCCTCCCCACCTCGGCCATCGGCAAGCTGCATGATGCCGGCACCATTGCCGGCCCGAAGGAGGATTGAGATGGACCAGATCGTGGGCAATGTCGCGACCGCGCGGGACCTTCTCGCCAAGGCCTCCGCCGCGCTGATCGCCGCCGAACGGCTGCATGAGGTGGCGCGCGGCGCCATCGCCGCGCTGTTGGCACCGCAGGGCAAGGTCAGCGGCGCGCTGCTGGAACGCCACCAGCTCGCCGGCCACGGCCTCGCCTGGCAGGCCACCTATGTCGCCGCGCTGCGGGAGACGCTTCACTGGGCGCAGCGGCTGGAGGCCGCGGGCCGGTTCGGCGCGCTGGAACAGGCCATCCTGCGCCTCGGCTATGCCGAATACCTGGCGCAGCTGGCCGGCGGCATCCCGATGAGCCAGGCGGAGATGATCCGCCCCGCCGATATGGGCGTGCCCGCCGAGGCCCTCGCCCGCTTCCAGGCCGAACCCGCCATCGCCGCTTTGTCCGAAGCCACCACCCTGGAAGCGTCCCGCAAACTGCTGGCGGAGGCGGCGACCGAGGGCCATCACGGCGCCGACTTCCTCCAGGATGAATTGCTGGAAGCGACGCAGGCCGAGTTCCAGCGCTTCGCCGCCGCCGAGATCGCCCCCTATGCCCAGGACTGGCACCGCCGCGACGTGCTGATCCCGCTGCCCACCGTGCAGAAGCTGGCGGAGATGGGCGTCTTCGGCCTGACGGTGCCGGAGGTCCATGGCGGCCTCGGCCTCGGCAAGGTGGCGATGTGCCTGGTGTCGGAGGCGCTCTCCGCTGCCTATCTCGGCGTCGGCTCGCTCGGCACGCGGTCGGAGATCGCGGCGGAGCTGATCCGCCTGGGTGGCACGCCGGAGCAGCAGGCCAAATTCCTGCCAGGCATCGCCAGCGGCGAAATCCTGCCCACCGCCGTCTTCACCGAGCCCGATACCGGCTCCGACCTCGGCAGCCTGCGCACCCGCGCGGTGCGGGAGGGGGATGTCTTCAAGATCTACGGTGCCAAGACCTGGATCACCCATGGCGCACGCTCCGACGTCATGACCCTGCTGGTGCGCACCGACCCGGACGCGCCCGGCTATCAGGGCCTGTCCATGCTGCTGGCGGAGAAGCCGCGCGGCACGGATGAGAACCCCTTCCCCGCCCCGGGCATGGGCGGCACCGAGATTCCGGTGCTCGGCTATCGCGGCATGAAGGAATACGAGATCACCTTCGACGGCTTCGAGGTGCCCGTCGCCAACCTGCTCGGCGGTGTCGAGGGGCGCGGCTTCAAGCAGTTGATGGAGACCTTCGAAAGCGCGCGCATCCAGACCGCGGCGCGGGCCCTGGGCGTGGCGCGCAATGCCATCGACCTCGGCGCCGGCTATGCGCGCGACCGCAAGCAGTTCGGCAAGGCCATCCAGCACTTCCCGCGCGTCTCGGCCAAGCTGGCCTGGATGGTGACGGAGACGATGATGGCCCGTCAGCTCACCTACTTCGCCGCCCGCCAGAAGGATGCCGACCGCCGCTGCGACATCGAGGCCGGCATGGCCAAGCTGCTGGCCGCGCGCGTGGCCTGGAGCAATGCGGACTGCGCGCTGCAGATCCATGGCGGCAACGGCTATGCGGTGGAATACCCGATCAGCCGCGTGCTCTGCGACGCCCGCATCCTGTCGATCTTCGAGGGTGCGGCGGAGATCCAGGCGCAGGTGATCGTGCGCGGGATGCTCGGGCGGGTGAACTGATTCCAGCGGGCCGGTCTCTTGGCCGGTCCGAGGCCGCGAATGCGGCCCGCCGCACGTGCGGCGAGCCAAGGCCCCGCAGGGGCCGCCCGGCACCTGAGGGACTGGAAAATCAGACCGGAACCCTTTCGCCGCCGATGCGCTGGTAGCGCATCGGATGAAGGGTGTGTCGCATGCTGCGCTGGGTGGTCGGGATTGCCGTGCTGATGACGCTGCTCGCGCTGGCGGCGCGAATTCTGCAACTTGGTCTTTCGCTGGCGCTGCTGGGCGTGGCGGCGGTGGCGGGTGTGATCGCCGTGGTGATGGGCATCATCACCTGGCAGCGGCGTGGCGAGGCTGATCCGCGCGGCTGAGCCTTAGCCGCGCGCGAGCCCGGCCTGGATCGCGGCCAGCTTGGCCGGGTTGCGCATGACATGGATGGCGACGATCCGGCCATCGCGCCATTCCAGCGCGGTGGTCTGCGGCAGCCCATCCGCTTCCAGCGTCACATAGCCGGGCATGGCATTGATCCGGCCGACATGAACCGGCTCCGCCTCGCCCGGCCATTTCGCCGCGAGGCCCAGGAAAAAGCGGGCCACCCGATCCGCCCCGGTGATGACGTTGCGTGCCGCCGAGCGCACCCCGCCGCCATCCGTATGCAGCACCACATCCGCCGCCAGCATGTCGCGCAAGGGCGCAAGCGCCCCGCCGCGGGAAGCGGTGAAGAACGCCCTGGCGATCCGCACCGCCTCGGCCTCCGTCACCGCCACGCGCGGCGCCGGCGTGCCCAGCCGTTCCCGCGCCCGCTCCGCCAGCTTGCGGCAGGCGGGCGCGCTGCGGCCGAGCAGGCCGGCGATCTCCTCGAACGGCGTCTCGAACAGGTCGTGCAGCAGGAAAACCGCACGCTCCGCCGGGGAAAGCCGTTGCAGGGTCAGCAGGAAGGCATTGGAGAGATCCTGTGCCTGGCCGAGCGCCACCTGTTGCGGCGCCTCCAGATCCTCCACCACCGGTTCCGGCAGCCAGGGGCCGACATAGGCCTCCCGCCGATGCGCCGCCGATTTCAGGTGGTCGAGGCTCAGCCGCGTCGCGATCTTCAGCAGGAAGGCGCGCGGCACCTCGACGCTGTCGCGGTCGGCCGCGGACCAGCGCAGGAAGGCCTCCTGCGCGATGTCCTCCGCCTGGGCGCGCGACCCGGTCATGCGATAGGCGAGGCCGACCAGTTCCGGCCGCAGCGCCGTGAAGGTCCGGGTCGCGTCGTCCATGGTGTCAGGCGGCCTTGGGCGCCGGCGGCATGGCGCGGAAGCCGATGGCGAGGCGGTTCCAGCTGTTGATGGCACAGATCAGCAGGCTCAGCGCGACCTTCTCGGCATCGGTGAAATGGCCTTCCAGCCCCTCCCACGCCGCATCCGGCGCGGCGGTGCTGGCGACGAGGGTCAGGGCCTCGGTCCAGGCCAAAGCGGCGCGTTCGCGCGGCGTGTAGTGCGGCGCCTCCCGCCAGGCATTCAGCAGGTAGATCCGGGCCTCCGTCTCCCCGGCCTTGCGGGCATCGCGGGCATGCATGTCGAGGCAGAAGGCGCAGCCATTGATCTGCGAGGCGCGCAGCTTCACCAGTTCGCGCAAGCTGAGTTCCAGCCCGCCATCGGCGACGGATTTCTCGAAGGCGAGCATGCCCTTCAGGGCATTCGGGGCGGCGGCGAAATAGTCCAGGCGCGGTGTCATGGCACTCTCCGTGTTGCGGTCATGCACAGGACGAGGCAGGCCGGGTGGATGTGACAGGTCTCACCGCCTTATTCGCCCCCGCCGCAAAATGCGCTAATCACCCCGGCCTCGCCGGCCACGGGAACAGCGCATGAAGATCGACGGCATCCCCTATCGCAGCGTCTGGGTCGAGCCCGGCGATGGCTGGTCCATCCGCATCTTCGACCAGACCAGGCTGCCCTGGGCGCTGGAGGTGCTGCGCCTGACCGATGCGGTCCAGGTGGCCCAGGCCATCCGTTCCATGCAGGTGCGTGGCGCGCCGCTGATCGGCGCCGTCGCCGCCTATGGCGTGGCGCTGGCGCTGCGGCAGGATGCCTCCACCGAAAACCTCGAACGCGTGGTGACGGAGCTGGGCGCGACCCGACCCACCGCCATCAACCTGCGCTGGGCGCTGGCCCGCATGCGCGCCGCCCTGCACAACCTGCCGCCGGGGGAGCGCGTCGCCGCCGCCTATGCCGAGGCCGCCGCCATCTGCGACGACGACGCCGAGACCTGCCGCCGCATCGGCGAGAACGGCCTGCCACTGATCGAGGCCGCGGCCAAGGCGGGCAAGCGCGTGAACGTCCTGACGCATTGCAATGCCGGCTGGATCGCCACGGTGGATTGGGGCACGGCGCTGGCGCCGATCTACATGGCGCATGATGCCGGCCTGCCGGTGCATGTCTGGGTGGACGAGACCCGCCCGCGCAACCAGGGCGCGGCGCTGACCGCCTGGGAACTCGGCAGCCATGGCGTGCCGCATACCGTCATCGCCGACAATGCCGGCGGCCATCTGATGCAGCACGGGAAGGTCGACCTGGTGATCGTCGGCACCGACCGCGTGACCCGCAACGGCGATGTCGCCAACAAGATCGGCACCTATCTGAAGGCGCTGGCCGCGCGGGACAATGACGTGCCCTTCTGGGTGGCGCTGCCGCATTCCACGCTGGACATGTCGGTCGCCGACGGCATCGCCGAGATTCCGATCGAGGAGCGGGACGGGGCGGAGGTCACCGACCTGACGGGCCGCACCGCCGATGGGCGGATCGAGACGATTCGCGTCGCCGCCGCCGGCAGCCCCGCCGCCAACCCGGCCTTCGACGTGACGCCGGCGCGCCTTGTCACCGGCCTCATCACCGAACGCGGCCGGTGCGACGCCTCCGAGGCCGGGCTGCGCGCGCTCTATCCCGAAAAGGGCTGACGGCGGCTGGAGGGTTCCAGCAGCCAGAGCCCGATGACGAGAGAGGCACCGCCGAAGCCGGCCAGGATCGCGGCCGTCATCAGCGGCACGCGCCCGGGCAGCGTCGCATCGCCGAGCACCAGGACGACCGTGCTGAGGATGGCGACCAGGCCGAGAACAACCAGCAGAAGGGCGAAACGGGGCATGGGGCGGATTCCAGAGGTCCGTACTGACATGCTGTGTTCTACGCGCCGGGCTTGGCCATGCGGCGACGCCACGGGGGCGGGAATGAGGCAATCGGCCTTAGAATATGAAATTCCTTCCACATTTGCCGCGGATTTCGGCACCCTGGCCGTGCGGGAGGTTGCGCCGAATCACCCACGATGGGATCGTCGGGGCGGGAGACACCGAAAATCTGGGAGCTTCACCATGCGCCGCCTTATCGCCGCAGCGTGCCTGTTTGGCATGACCCTCACCGCCCCCGCCGCCATGGCCCAGGGCCAGCCCCCGCTGCGCTGCGCCGTGGACGGCACCTTCGCGCCGCATGCCTTCCCGACGCTCCAGGGTGGCGTGCAGGGTTTCAACATCGACCTGTTCCGGGAAGCCGCGAAGCGCCTGGGGCGCGAGTTGACCATCGACAGCGCCAGCTTCTCCGGCCTCGTCCCGGCCATGAATGCGGGCCGCTATGACTTCCTATGCGCCCCGACCACGGTGACGGCGGAACGTGCCCAGACCATGCTGTTCACCGAGGGCTACCTCTACACCGCCTTCCAGTTCGGCATCCGCCGCGGCTCCGCCCCCATCACCGGCATGGACGATCTGCGCGGCAAGGCGATCAGCGTGAACAAGGGCAGCGCCTATGACGCCTGGGCGGCGGCCAACGCGGCGCGCTACGGCTTCACCGTGCAGACCTACGACACGCAGACCGATGCGGTGCAGGCGGTGATCTCCGGCCGCGCCTTCGCCAATCTCGGGGGCAATACCGTGGTGCGCTACGCCGCGACCCGCACGCCGCAATTCGTCGCCGACTTCGTGATGACGGACACCCGCGCGCATTGGTCCGCGCCGCTGCCGATGGGCGCCACGGCGCTGCGCGTGCAGCTGGAGAATGCGCTGGAATGCATGAAGAAGGACGGCACCATCGCGCGCCTGTCGCAGCAGTGGTTCGGCACGGCCCCGGCGGCGGATGATGCGGAGAACACCGTGTTCCCCGGCACCGGCGTGCCCGGCCTGCCCGGCTACGACGCCACGCCGCGCGAGCCGAGCTGCTGATTTCCCGACCTTGGATGGCTTGATTCCATGACGGGTTGGGAGGCCTTTGCCTTCAACTTCCTCAACCCCCGGATCGCCGCGGAATATGCGCCGGCGATCATCGCGGGGTTGGGGGTCACCATCCTGCTGGCGGTGCTCATCATCGCCAGCGGACTCGTGCTCGGCCTGGCGCTGGCGGTGCTGCGCGCCTTCGCCATAAGGCCGCTGAACTGGGCCATCATCTTCATGGTGGATGTGTTCCGGGCGCTGCCACCGCTGGTCATCATCGTGCTGATCTATTTCGGCCTGCCCGCCGCCGGGCTTTCGATGTCCGGCTTCTGGGCCACCTGGCTGGCGCTCACCCTGGTGCTGATGGCGTTTGCGGAAGAGATCTTCTGGGCCGGCATTTCGGCCGTGCCACCCGGCCAATGGGAGGCCGGGCGCGCCATTGGCCTGCATTTCCTGCCAACACTCCGGCTGATCGTGCTGCCGCAGGCTGTGCGGATCGCCATCCCGCCGCTGGTCAACCGCACCATCGCCATCACCAAGGGCACCGCACTGGGCAGCGTCGTCGCGGTTTCCGAAATCCTCGGCGCGGCGCAGTCCGGCATGGCCTTCTCCGGCAATCCGACGCCGCTGACGCTCGGGGCGCTGGCCTATATCGTGCTGTTCATCCCGGTGGTGATGGCCGGCCGCTGGATCGAGACCAAATTCGCGTGGCGCCGATGAGCGATTTCGTCCAGGCCTTCCTCAACGCCGAGATCGCCCTCGCCTCCTCCCACCTGCTGTGGATCGGGCTGGTGCAGACCATGCTGCTGGCGCTGATGACCGTGCCGCTCGGCATGGTGGCAGGGCTGCTGATGGCGGTGCTGTCGACGCGGAAGACCCGCTGGGTGCGCTGGCCGCTGGTCGCCTTCATCGACTTCTTCCGCGCCATCCCGCCGCTGGTGCTGCTGATCTTCCTCTATGCCGCCCTGCCCTTCGGCGGCATCGACCTCGGCGCCTGGGGCTCCGTCGCGCTCGCCTTCCTGCTGAACACGGGCGCCTATTACGCCGAGATCCTGCGCGCGGGCATCGAGAGCGTGCCGAAGGGCCAGCCGGAAGCGGCGCGCGCGCTGGGCCTGCGACCCTGGCAGGTGTGGATCTTCGTGGTGCTGCCGCAGGCGGTGCGCAACGTGCTGCCCGACCTGATCAGCAACACATTGGAGGTGGTGAAGCTGACCTCCATCGCCAGCGTCGTCGCGGTGCCCGAATTGCTGTACCAGGCCCGCCAGGCGCAGAGCATCACCTACAATGCCACGCCGATCATGGTCGCGGCGGTCATCTACTTCCTGCTGCTCTGGCCCTGCGTGCGGCTGTTGTCGCGGCTGGAGAACCGGCAGTTGGCCGGGCGCCGGTAGGCTCCCGGCATCAGGTCAGCGCGGCCAGCCTGCTCCGCAGCCGCGCCACCTCATCGGGCGCCAGCTGCGCGCAGAGCCGGCTGACCACCTCCGGCAGGTCCTGCGCGCCCTCTGCTGCCTTGCGCAGCATGACGCGGGCGATAGGTCCGAACATGAAGGCCAGCTCCTCCGTCAGCCGGGCGGCGACCGAGGCGGGAAGCTGGTAGCCGGGCGCCGGCGCTGCCTGCAGGGCCGCCGCCATCGGCAGGATGCGCGTGGCCTCCTCCTCCGCCTCCAGGGCGAGGCGCAGGGCGGCGGCGAATTCGGTCGCGGAGGCGAAACGCCGCGCCACATCCTTCGCCAGGCCGCGCCGCAGCACCATGCCGAGGGCCGTGCCTTCCAGCGGCCCCAGCCCGGCCGGCTCCGGTCCGCCCAGCCGCACCAGCGTCTCCGTGATGCCCGACCCGCCGAAGGGGGTGCGGCCGAGCAGGATCTGGTAGAGCACCGCGGCGATGGAGAAGAGATCGCTGCGGTGGTCCAGCGGCTTGCCCAGCGCCTGTTCGGGGGACATGTAGCTGGGGGAACCCACAAGCCCGCCGACCATGGTCATCGTCGAATCGCCGAGCCGCGCGATGCCGAAATCCGTGATCTTCACTGCCCCGCGCGGCGTGACCATGATGTTGCCCGGCTTGATGTCCCGGTGGACCACGCCCACCGCATGCGCCGCGGCCAGGCCTTCCAGCACCTGCAGGACCAGCCAGGACAGATCCGGCAGGCCGGCCTGCCGTTCGGCCGGCGGCTGCCGCATCAGGTTGGACAGCGTGGCGCCCGGCACGAATTCCATCACGATGTAGGGCATCGCTTCGTCATCGGCGAAGTCATAGACGCTGACGATGGCCGGATGCGCGCATTGCGCCGCGGCGCGGACCTCCGTGCGGAAGCGCTCCAGGAACTCCGCGCGCCCGTCCGGACCGGCGAGGTCCATGTTGATGACCTTCACCGCCACCATGCGGTCGATCAGCGGGTCCACCGCCAGATAGACCTTGCCCATGGCGCCGGCGCCAAGTTCCTCGATCGGCTGGTAGCGCCCGAAGGCGATGGGAAGGGGCGGGTCTTGCATGATCGCGCTCATCCATCGAGCATCTTCATGGCTTCTTCCAGGCTGCGCCGCATCCTTTGGAAGGCGCGGCTCAGCTCCCCGATCTCATCCCGACCCGTCAATACGAGGTTCTCCTCCACGGGCCGGCCGAGGCTGGCTGCGGTGGCGACGCGGACGATACGTCCGATCGGATTAAGGATCACGAACTGCAGCAGCAGGTTCAGGGCCAGGATCAAGCCGGCGAAGATCGCCAGCAGCACCCCCATGGCGCTGGCCAGGTTCGCATGGGCGCTGCGCAGCGCGGCGGCCATCGGTACGGAGACGAGCTGCGCGCCCACCGTCTCATGCATCCGCCAGCCGAAGCCGTTGGTGGTGCCATAGGCCGCCACCATGCGCCGGGGGGCGGCTTCCACCGTGCTGTGGCAGGTCAGGCAGGCCTGGTCGCGGACCGTGATCGGGCGTGCCAGGGTCAGCACCCTTTCCCCCCGCACCTCCCGCTCGCCCAGCAGTTCGGTCAGGTTGGCATCGTTGCGGAAGCTGTTGATGAAGTCGGCTTCCCAGTCCAGGGCCCGGTCGGCCGGGTTGGTCGGGTTCAGCGCGGCTTCCTTGTAGGTGTAGTCGGGATGTTCCGCGCGCACCGCACGGAAATTGTACTGCGCGGCATAGGAGGGGACGGTCAGCGGCGCGACCCAGTCGGTCTGTTCCCGCATCACCGCCGGCACCACCTCCGCCATGGTATAGCCGCGGACGGCATTGGCGGCGCTCATCATGATGCGCGCGTTCTGCATCACCTCGCGCCGCGCGCCCGCCTCGAACTGATGGGAGAGAAAGGCCCAGGACAGCAGGGCGGCCACGGCGAAGACCGCCAGCAGGCCGAGATTCAGCTTCGCGCGTATGCCCATGGTGGCTTCAAGCCCTTTTCGTCAGCCGCCATGTTCAGGGACGCCTGCGTAACGGCCCGCAGGCATCGGAAACATCCGGCGTTCAGCCGGCCTCCGGCAGTCCCCCGGCCGCCACCACCACGCGCAGATGGTGGTCCACATCGCCGAACAGCCCGGCGAGCATGGTCAGCCGCTTGAAATAGTGGCCGGCCTTGTATTCATCGGTCACGGCGATGCCGCCATGCAGCTGGATCGCATCCTTGCCGAGCTGGTCGGCATTCTTCGCCACCAGGGCCTTGGCGGCGGAAAGCGCCACGCGGCGGGCGACGGGGTCGGCTTCCTGTACCATCATCGCCGCATACATCGCCATGCTGCGCGCCTGTTCGGTGGCCACCAGCATATCGGCGGCGCGGTGCTGAAGGGCCTGGAAATTGCCGATCGGCTGGCCGAACTGGCTGCGCTGCTTCAGGTAGTCCACCGTCAGGTCGCGGAGGACGTCCATGGCGCCCAGCGCCTCCGCGCAGATCGCCGCATTGGCCTCGTCCACCACCTGCTCGATCAGCGGCAGCGCGGCGCCTTCCGGGCCGAGCAGGGCATCGGCGGGGATCGCGACATTCTCCAGCACCACCTCCGCCGCGCGCAGCCCGTCCTGCGTCGCATAGCCGCGGCGGGTGACGCCGGGGGTGGCGGGGTCGAGCAGGAACAGGCTGATGCCATCCCGGTCCCGCCGGCCGCCGGCCGTGCGGGCGGAGACGATCAGGCGATCCGCGCTGTCGCCATGCAGCACCACGCCCTTGGCGCCGTTCAGCACATAGCCGTCCGCGTTGCGGGTCGCCGTGGCGGCAATGTCGAACAGGTCGTGCCGCGCCTGGCGTTCCTGATGCGCGAAGGCGAGCGTCAGCGTGCCTTCGGCGATCGCCGGGATCAGCGCGGCGCGCTGTTCGGCGCCGCCGGCGCGCTTCAACAGCCCGCCGCCGAGCACCACGGTGGCGAGATAGGGTTCCACCACCAGCCCGCGACCGAACTGCTCGCAGACCAGCATGGTCTCCACGGGGCCGCCACCGAAGCCGCCGTCATCCTCGGAGAACGGCAATCCGAGCAGGCCCATTTCGGCGAATTTCTGCCAATTGGCCTCGGCATAGCCGCGGGGCTCCGCGCGATAGGTCTTGCGCTTCTCGAAGTCGTCATAGGCATCCGCGACAAGGCGGCGGATGCTGTCGGAGAGCATGCGCTGCTCGTCGGTCAGGTCGAAATCCATGCAGCCCTCACACCCGATCTAATGCGTCTCCTGGCGCCGCGCGGTCGCGCGGCGGGGCCGCGAATGCGGCCCGCGGCCCCTGCCGCGCTCTTCAAAGGCCCAAGAAGGCCTTGGCGATGATGTTGCGCTGGATCTCGTTGGAACCGCCGTAGATCGAGACCTTGCGGTAGTTGAAGAACAGCGGTGCCGCCGCATCCGCCCAGTCCGGCCCGACGCTGGGCAGGTTCAGCCCTTCCTCGTCGCGATCCGGGCGCGGCATGGCATAGGGGCCGGCGACATCAACCAGCAACTGCGTCGAGGCCTGCTGGATCTCGCTGCCCTTGATCTTGAGGATGGAGGAGGAAGGGTCCGGCTTGTCGCTGGCCTTGCCGCGCTGCGCGGCCACAACGCGCATCTGCGTGATCTCCAGCGCCTTCAGCTCGATCTCGGACCAGGCGAGGCGACGGCGGAAATCGGGGTCGTCCCAGACCGTCCCCTCCCCCGCCGGCGTCTCCCGCGCCAGGCGCTTCACGCGCGCCAGGCGTTCCTTGGTCATGCCGATGCGGGCGATGCCGATGCGTTCGTTGGAAAGAAGGAACTTCGCGTAGTCCCAGCCCTTGTTGAGCTCGCCGACGAGGTTCTCGGCGGGCACGCGGACCTCGTCGAAGAAGACCTCGTTCACCTCATGCCCACCATCGATGGTGATGATGGGGCGCAGGGTGATGCCGGGGGTCTTCATGTCGACCAGGATGAAGGAGATTCCGGCCTGCTTCTTCACCGAAGGATCGGTGCGGACGAGGCAGAAGATCCAGTCGGCATATTGCCCGAGCGTGGTCCAGGTCTTCTGGCCGTTGATGATGAATTCGTCACCCTCCCGCCGCGCGGTCGTCTTCAGCGATGCGAGATCGGAACCCGCGCCGGGCTCGGAAAATCCCTGCGCCCACCAGATGTCGAGGTTCGCGGTCGAGGGAAGAAAACGCTGCTTCTGCGCCTCCGACCCGAAGGTGGCGATCACCGGGCCGACCATGTTGACGTTGAAGCCGAGCGGCTGCGGCACGGCGGCGGCCTGCAACTCCTCGACATAGATGTAGCGCTGCACCGGCGTCCAATCCTGCCCGCCCCAGGCCACCGGCCAGTTCGGCGTGGCGAGGCCCTTGGCGTGCAGGATGCGCTGGCTGGTGACGTAGTCCTCCCGCGCCAAGGCACGGCCCTCGCTGACCTTGCGGCGGATGGCGAGCGGCACCTCGCTGCGAAAGAATTTGCGGAGGTCATCGCGGAAGGCGATTTCGTCGGGCGTGTAGCGGAGGTCCATTTGCCGATTCCTATCCCCGTGCCGCTTCTTCGTCGCGCAAGGCGCTGGCCAACAACTTGCCCGCCGCGCTGCGCGGCAAGCCGTCCCGGAATTCCAAAGCCGCGGGCATCTCATGCTTGCCGACGCGGTCCGCCAGAAATGCGCGCAGTTCCTCCAGCGTGAAGGGCTGGGCGCCGGGCTTCAACGCACAAAAAGCCTTGGCCGCCTGGCCGCGATAGGCGTCGGGCACGCCGATCACCACGCATTCCGCGACCGCCGGATGTTCGTAGATCGCCTGCTCGATCGCCGCCGGATAGACGTTGAAGCCGCCGGACAGGATCATGTTCTTGCGGCGATCGACCAGGGTGAAATAGCCCTGCGCATCCATCCAGCCGGTATCGCCGGTCAGGAACCAGCCCTCCGCGAAGGCCGCCGAATTGTCATCGGGGCGGTTCCAGTAGCCGGAGAACACATTGGGGCCGCGGATGGCGATTTCGCCGATCTCGCCCACCGGCATTTCCCGGGTGGGATCGTCCAGCGCGACGATGCGCATCGCGATGCCCGGCAGCGGCAGGCCGATGATGCCGGCGCGCAGCGGGCCACCGGGCGGGATCCGCGTGCCGGCCGGGCAGGTTTCCGTCATGCCCCAGCCGCCGCCGATGCGCAGCTTCAGCAATCGCTCCACGCGCTGCTGCACCTCCTGCGGCATCGGCGCGCCGCCGCTGCTGCACTGGCGCAGGCTGGAAAGGTCCCGCTGTTCGATGCCTGGAACGCCCGCAATGCCGATCCACATGGTGGGCACGCCGGAGAAGGTGGTGATGCGCAGCCGCTCCACCTCCTCCACCCACAGCGCCGCATCGAAGCGCACCCGCAGATGGCACAGCGCGCCCTGCGCCAGTTGCCGCAGCAGCACGGCGGTCAGGGCGAAGATGTGGAACAGCGGCAGCAGCACCAGCACGCGGGCCGTGCCCTCCGGCAGGTCCGTGTGGTCGCGCCAGGCTTTGTAGATGGCGACGGCCGCGGTCAGGTTGCCATGCGTCAGCATCGCGCCCTTCGGCGTGCCGGTGGTGCCGCCGGTGTATTGCAGCAGGGCGAGGTCGTCGGGCGAGACCGCGGGCCAGGATTCAGGCGGCTCCGCTTCCGGAAGGGCGGAAAAATCGCAGGCCGCATCCTCCCCGCCCCAGCGCGCCTCCGGCGCCAGCAGCACGTCCCGCACCGCGCCTTCCGCACGCAGCCATGCGGCGTTGCCGAGCAGCGCGGGAAAGCCCGTGGTGATGAGCAGGGTCGCGCCGGAATCATGCGCCTTGTGCGCCAGCTCCCGCCTCGCATCCAGGGCGGAGAAATGCACCACCCGCGCGCCGATGCGCAAAGCGGCGAAGAAGCACAGGGGATGCCAGGGCGTATTCGGCAGATACAGCGCGATGCAATCCCCCGGCCGGATGCCGCGCGCCAGCAATCCGGCGGCGATGCGGTCGGACAGCGCACGCATCTGCCTGTAGCTCAGCACATGGCCGCGATATTCCAGCGCCGGCCTGTCCGTGAAGCGTTCCGCCACCTCGTCGAGCAATCCCGGCAGGGTGCCGCGCCGGATCGGCGAGTCCCAGCGGCATTCCGGCGGGTAGGACGCCTCCCAGGGGTGCATTTCAGTCGGCCTTGAGGCTCGCAAAGCCACGGCCCTCGGCGGCCAGCCGCCCGAGCAGGTCGGCGGGCAACAGCGTCTCGTCGCCCGTCGCCTCGGCGAAGGCCGCGAGCCGCGCCACGACATGCAGCAGGCCGACGGAATCCGCATAGTGCATCGGGCCGCCACGCCAGGCCGGCCAGTTGTAGCCATGCAGCCAGACCACATCGATGTCGCCGGGCCGCGCGGCGATGCCTTCCTCCAGGATGCGCGCGCCTTCGTTCACCATGGGCAGGACGAGCCGGTCGAGAATTTCCTCCTGGCCAATCTCCCGCTGCTCGACGCCCTCGGCCGCCGCGACGCGCCGGATCAGGGCTGTGACGTCAGGATCGACGACACCCGTGCGGCTGCCTTCCGGGTACAAATAATAACCCTTGCGGGTCTTCTGGCCGAGGCGCTCCGCCTCCACCAGCGCATCGGCCACCGGCGCGCGCTTGCCGGTCGCGCGGCGGATGCGCCAGCCGATGTCGAGGCCGGCGAGATCGGCCATGGCGAACGGCCCCATGCGGAAACCGAAATCGGTCAGCGCCTTGTCCACCTGCTCCGGCGCAGCGCCTTCCAGCAGCAGCCGTTCCGCCTGCTGCGTGCGCCGCGCCAGCATGCGGTTGCCGACGAAGCCGTAGCAGACGCCCACCACCACCGGCACCTTGGACAGCTTGCGGCCGATCTCCGTGGCGGTCGCCAGGGCCTCGGGCGAGGTGTGCTTGGCGCGCACCACTTCCAGAAGCTTCATGACATTGGCGGGGGAGAAGAAGTGCATCCCCAGCACGTCCTGCGGCCGCGACGTGGCGGCGGCCATCTCGTCGATGTCGAGATACGACGTATTGCTGGCCAGCACCGTCCCCGGCTTCGTCACGCGATCCAGATGGGCAAAAATCTGCTTCTTCAGGCCCATCTCCTCGAACACCGCCTCGATCACCAGGTCGGCATCGGCGGCGGCATCCAGGCCCACGGCACCGTCGATCAGCGCCAGCCGCACGTCTCGCACGTCCGGCGCCAGGCTGCCGCGCTTGACGCTGCTCTCATAGGTGCCGCGGATGCGCTCCATGCCGCGGGCCAGCGCGGCATCGTCGGTCTCAATTACCCGCACGGGGATGCCGGCATTGGCGAAGCACATTGCGATGCCGGCGCCCATGGTGCCGCTGCCGAGCACCGCGGCGCGCGCGACGGGGCGCGGCTGCGTGCCCTTGGGCAGGCCGGCGATCCGGGCCGCCTCCCGTTCCGCGAAGAAGACATGGCGCAGCGCCTTGCTGCGCGGGTCGTCCAGCAGGCGCAGGAAGGCGGCGCGCTCAAACGCCACGGCCTCCGCGAACGGCATGTCGAAGGCCGCACGAACACAGGCGATGCAGTCGGCGATCTGCGGCTCGGTCGCGGCGCGCTTGGCCAGCGCGGCGGCCTCCTTCTCGAAGGCATCGCGGTCGCCCAGCCCGTCATCCCGCGCCGAGACCGGCTTCGGCTTTGGCCGCTTCACGAACTCCCGCGCCGCCTGCATCAGGTCGCCCAGCACCACCGTATCGGCCAGCCCCGTGGCCACCGCCGCATCGGCGTCCAGCGGCTCCCCCGCCACCATCAGCCGCAGCGCCGCCGCAGCCCCCATCAGCCGTGGCGCCCGCTGCGTGCCGCCGGAGCCCGGCAGCAGGCCCAGCTTCACCTCCGGCAGGCCCAGCTTCGCCTTCGGCCCCAGCACCCGCCAGCTGCACGCCATGGCCACTTCCAGCCCGCCGCCCAGCGCCGCCGCATGGATCGCCGCCACCACCGGCTTGGCCGCCCCATCCAGCGCCGCCACCAGCTCCGCCAAAGTGGGGGAGGCCGGCGGCTTGCCGAATTCGGAAATATCGGCCCCGGCGATGAAGGTGCGGCCCTCGGCGGCGATCACCAGGCCGGCGACGGCGGGATCCGCCTCCGCCCGCCGCACGGCCTCGAACAGCCCGGCGCGCAGGGCGGCGGACAGCGCATTGACCGGGGGGTTCGCCAGCGTCGCCACAGCGATGCCGTCCACGACCTCATACCGCACCGGTTCCGCCATGCGCCTGCTCCCTCGATTGGCCAATCCTGTCCGCCATCCCCGCACCATGGTCAAGGCTCGGCTCGGGCGGCAGGATGGATGGCCAAAGGGAGACCCGGAATGTCGCTGCCCCCATTGCTGCAGACCCGCCTGCGCCTGCCCGCCATCGGCGCCCCGCTGTTCATCGTCTCGACGCCGGAACTCGTGGTCGCGCAGTGCCGGGCCGGCATCGTGGGCAGCATCCCCTCCCTGAACGCCCGGCCGAAGGAAGCGCTGGACCCGATGCTGGCCGGCATCAGCGCGGCGCTGACCGAGGCCGATGCCCCCTTCGCGGTGAACCTGATCGTGCATGCCTCCAACGACCGGGTGGAGCATGACCTGGAGGTCTGCGCCCGGCATCGCGTGCCGATCATCATCACCTCGCTCCGCCCGCCCCAGGCGGTGGTGGACAAGGTGCATGGCTGGGGCGGGCTGGTGTTCCACGACGTCACCAATTTGCGCCACGCGCAGAAGGCGATCGAGGCCGGGGTGGATGGGCTGATCCTGGTCGCCGCCGGCGCCGGCGGCCATGCCGGCACGCTTTCGCCCTTCGCCCTGGTGGCGGAGGTGCGGCGCATCTTCGCGGGCACCCTCATCCTGTCCGGATCGATCACCAGTGGAGGACAAATCCTGGCGGCGCAGGCGATGGGGGCGGACCTCGCTTATATGGGCACCCGCTTCATCGCCTCCGCCGAGGCGCAGGCGGCGGAAGGCTACAAGCAGATGATCCTGGAAGGCCAGGCGGCCGACATCCTCTACACCCCCTTCTTCACCGGCATTCCCGGCAACTACCTGAAGCCCAGCATCTCAGCGGCCGGGCTGGACCCGGAGGCGCTGCCGGCGGTGGACAAGACCAGCGCCAATTTCGGCACCACGCGCGTCAAGCCGTGGAAGGATGTCTGGGGCGCCGGCCAGGGCATCGGCAGCATCACCGATGCGCCGCCGGCCGCCGAGATCGTGGCGCGGCTGCGCGCGGAATACGAAGCCGCCCGCGCGGCATTGACCCCCTCGGCACCCGGCGCCTAGCCTCCCCGCCTTCGCCGCAAGAGCGACAATGGAGGAGACGATGATGCATCGCCGCAGCCTGTTCCAGGCCGGGGCCGGGATGGCCATGGCCGGCCTCGCCGGACCCGCGATCGCCCAGCCCGCCCGCACCGCCACGCTGCGCTTCGTGCCGCAGGCGAACCTGACCGCGCTGGACCCGATCTGGACCAGCGCCATCGTCACGCAGATGCATGGCTACCACGTCTTCGACACGCTCTACGCCATGGATGCCGGGCTTCGCCCGCAGCCGCAGATGGCGGAGGGGCATGAGGTTTCGGCCGATGGCCGCACCTGGCGCATCAAGCTGCGGGAAGGGCTGAAATTCCATGACGGCTCGCCGGTGCGCGCGGCGGATTGCGCGGCATCGCTGGCCCGCTGGTCGAAGCGCGACCCCTTCGGCCAGATCCTGGCGGCCTCGGTCGACACTTGGCGCGGGGCGGATGACCGCACGCTGGAAATCCGCCTGAAGCGCCCCTTCCCGCTGCTGCTGGAAGCGCTGGCCAAGCCGGACGCCAATGTGCCCTTCATCATGCCGGAACGCTTGGCGACCACCGACGCCAATACCCAGGTGTCGGAGGTGATGGGCAGCGGCCCCTATCGCTTCGTCGCCAATGAATTCGTCTCCGGCAGCCGCGTGGTCTATGCGAAGAACGAGGCCTATGTGCCGCGGCAGGAAGCCGCCAGCGGCGCGGTCGGCGGCAAGATCGCCCATTTCCCGCGCGTCGAATGGCATATCCTGCCCGACCCGGCGACGGCCGCCGCCGCCCTGCAGGCCGGCGAGGTGGATTGGCTGGACCAGCCGCTATCCGACCTGATCCCGACGCTCGTGCGCAACCGCAATATCGAGGTCGGCGTGCTGAACGAGGCCGGCATCCTCTCCATCATGCGGCTCAACCACCTGCAGGCGCCCTTCAACAATCCGAAGGTGCGACAGGCCGTGGCGCTGGCGGTGAACCAGGAGGACTATATGCGCTCGACGCTCGGCGACGACCGCAGCGTCTGGCGCACTTGCCGCAGCCTGTTCCCCTGCGGCACGCCCTATGGCGTCGAGGATCTGTCCGAGTTGAACGCGCCGCCGCGCAACCTCGATCGCGCGCGCGCCGCCTTGCAGGCCAGCGGCTACAATGGCGAGAAGGTGGTCATCATCAGCCCCACCGACTTTCCGCTGATCGGCCCGCATGGCCATGTCACCGCCGATGCGCTGCGGCGGATCGGCTTCAATGTGGAACTGGTGGAGACGGATTGGGGCACGGTGGTGCAGCGCCGCGTGCGGCAGGAACCGGTGGAGCGCGGCGGCTGGAGCATCTTCCACACCTATGGCTCCTCGCTCGCCTATCTCAACCCGGCGGTGTCGTCGCTGGTGAAGGGGCCGGGGGCGAATGGCTGGTTCGGCTGGTATGACAGCGCCAGGGCGCAGGAGCTGGTGCAGAACTGGCTGGATGCGCCGGATGCGGCGCGGCAGCAGGCGCTGGCGAATGAGCTGAACAAGCTGGCGCAGGACGATGTGGCCACCATCCCGCTCGGCCAGTTCAACATCCGCAGCGCCTGGCGGAAGACCATCACCGGCCACCTGAAGGGCAGCATGCCCTATCCCTGGGGCGTGCGGCCTGCGTGAGGAAGATCTCACCCGGCTTGTCCTTCAACGGGATTTCCCTCGCGAAGGACGGCGGCTCCCTCTCCCCCCGACGGGGCTACCGGATTCACAGATTGCGGTAGTCCTGCAGGGTGCGGAGGGCGGCCTTCCCGGTTTGGAACTGGGTCCATCCGTTGAGCATGACGATAGGTCCTGGCTTGCCGTAGTAGCCGGTCCATCCG